>Ga0208454_1000205_pt1 | contig 41875 bp, 58 predicted proteins | sample EasRivMeERMZT100_FD_187530 | JGI IMG/M metagenome (GOLD analysis project Ga0208454, IMG submission 187530) | Soil microbial communities from meander-bound floodplain in the East River, Colorado, USA - East River MetaG ERMZT100 (SPAdes) (version 2) | ecosystem: Environmental > Terrestrial > Soil...
GGCCTGTTCGATCGGCCCTCGGCGCCGATGCCATTCGGCCAACCAGGCGCCGGACAGCCGCAGCGTGCTCCCGCGGCGCCAGGCGTGCCCCAGCGCTCGAGCACGGGCTGGTCCAAACCGGAGTTCCTGTCGCCGATGCCGGGCGCCGGCATTGACCAGAGCGGCGGCGGCCAGGGTCCGCAGACGCAGCCGCCCGGCGAGCCGGTGCTGCCCGCCCCGACGCTGCCGCCATGGCCGCCATCCAGCCTGGCGAGCATGTTCCAAATGCTGATCGGTGGAGGTCGAGCCGGTAGTCCCCCCGCTGCCGGCGCTCAGATGCCTCCGGTCGCCGGCGGCGGTCTGCCAGATGCTGGCGTGCCGCTGCCGTCCGTTGCGCCGGGTAATGCGTTCGACACGATGCCGTCCAGGTATGGCTGGCCGCGCGGCGCCCAACAGCAGCCGACAGGGATTGGATGATGCAGAACCACCCGCAGATGCGCGTGCCGCCATCGCCGCAGTCGATGAAGGCCAGCGCCGCCTCCAACACGCCACCGACGTCACCTGGCGCGATCGAGACCCCGGATGGTGGTGGAGGGTTCGACGCCACCGCGATGCCGCTGCCCGGCGAGGGTGCGATGCCGCAGGGCATGGCACCTCCCGGCCAGGAAGGGCCTGACATCGGACAGCTCATCGGCCAGCTCGCCATGGTGATCCAGGCGCAGACTGGCCAGCCGCCCACCCCGCAGCAGCTGCAAGCAGCCCTCGCGGCGCTGATGGGTGGCGGCGGTGCGCCGGGCCAGCCTCCCGGCATGACGACTGGCGCACCGCCCGCGATGATGGGTTGAAGGAGGACGCCATGACATTCGGACTGGTTTTCTGGATCCTGATGCTGCTGTGGCTGCTGTTTGGCCTCTGGGACTGGCGGTCGCCCACCGGCTACGGCCCGATCGGCAGCATGCTGCTGCTGTTCGTGCTGTTCCTGCTGCTCGGCTGGAGAGTGTTCGGCGCTCCGATCCACGGGTGACGCGATGGCTGATCCGTGGAGCGCGTTGAGGCCACCTAACCCGACGCAGAGCGGCGTCGAGACGATCGGCCGCGGGATCTCGAGCGTGGTGACCGACCCGCTGCAGCAGGCGGTGCAGGCGCTGCGCGGCCGGCTGACCGAGCGTGAGATCCAGGACTTCCTGTGGGATGCTGCCGTCGGCGTGCTGCCTGGCGGTGCCGCGGTCAAGGGCGCGAAGGCGGCGGCCAAGGGCGCCGGCAAGTCGGCGCGGCAAGTCGGCAAGTCGGCGAGCTCTGTTGACGCGCCGGCGATCGTCGGCAAGGCGACCGAAGGGCCGATGCTCTATGGCAATCCCAACCTGCGCGGGTCGATGAACCCGCTCGAGGACATCCCGACCACCTACAAGGGCAAGCAGCCGAAGGAGTGGACGCCGGGTGAATTCGCGGACGTGGGTGACATCGCCGGCGTGCCCAATCTGGGGCCGCTGACCAAGCCCAAGACCTACCCGTATGCGCAGGGTGGCGGCGAGTTCCAGGTGCCGGGCGGGACCGAGGGCAAGTTCACCTACTTCGACATGCTGCACAACAAGGCCAACCCGATCGATCCGTCGCGGGTCGACCCGTCGCTGCACGCTGACATCCAGCGCAAGCTCTCGGCGTCGCTGACGCCCGACCAGATGACGCCGGAGCGCGCCTGGTCCGGCCTGACGTTTGGCATGACGTCGCCCAACAATCCGCTGTTCCCCAACCAGCTCGCAGCCTCGCGGTTGCGGGCGCGAGATCCCGCACTGATCCAGGATCTCGCGGCACAGTCGCCGATCCCGCTCGGCACGATCGCCCCGCAGAAGGGCCCCGGCGGCCGGCTCGAGGAGAGCGCCAAGATCGCGCAGCGCTACGGCCTGGACGCGGCCGGCAAGGGCGGCCTGGGGGTGAGAGGCTCGGGCGACTACACCCGCATCAGCGACCTCGCCAAGATGTTCCAGCAGGATCCGTCGTTTTTCATGCGCCAGGGCGACGAGACCTGGCAGCAGCTGACCGAGCGCATCGCCTCCCAGGTGCCAGGGCTGTCGATGAAAACCGGCTCATTCGGCGTGGTCTGGGAGAACCCGGCCAAGGCCATGACGTCGGCGATCGATCGGCACATGGGCATGGACGCGCTGCGCGAGGGCACGCTGTTCACCTCGCCTGGCCAGCAAGCCGATTGGGAAGGTCGCCTGATCGCGCTCTGGAACAAGAACAACCCGGATCGGCCGGTCGGTTCATTCGGCGAGCTGCAGCGTACGCCAGGCACCGAGAGCGCCATCGTCGACGCGGTGCTCGGCCTGGTCAACGATGCCCGCAACCCCAAGCTCCGCCTGGCGCCCAAGAAGGGCAGCAACTCCGGCGAGGGTATCCTCAACCCGAAGGTGCCGGAGCATCTCCGCGAGGCCAACTGGGTGCAGGAGCCAGCGACGGTCTCGGTGATGGGGCCCAACTACAAGGCGGCGCTCGATGCTACCGGGCGGCGGGCGGCCGAGCATGGGCTCGGGGTGTTCGCCGGCCAGCACATGACCTGGGACCGGATCCGGCGCCGCTACGAGCCGCACGAGAACATGTTCCCCGGGCTCGAGCGCATGCCGGCGATGTCGCGGGAGCAGCTGCGCGAGGTGGCGGGCGAGCACCGCGCCTCCGGCCACATGGACTACACCAAGGTCGACAAGGAGGGGAACAAGATCAAGAAGGTCGCCGAGGGCGAGGACGTGCCGGGCGCGTTCCTGCGGCCGACCAAGAAGCGGCCCAATCCGTCGGGGTTTGGATATTTCGGGATCCCGATCGCCGCCGGCGGCCTGGCCGGGCCTCTCCTGGAGTACCAGGAGCGCTGATCCCGCCCGTTGACCCACTGAAGGACGGCCCGTTGCTCACACCCAGTGCAGGGACGGCGTCCCCCTAGGGCATTGCCTTCGACCGTGGGCGGGACCAGCGCCTGCGTAGCCGGACAGTCCGTTCAATCTACCATTGACGGACTGCCGGCGCAAACCCGTTATTCATCCATCTCGTTTGGCCCGAAGGCATCCTCGAGCCACTCGATGAAGGCCTCGATCCGGTGGCGCTGCTGGTAGTCGAGGTTGACGATCCCCATGGCGTCACGGGGACCGATCGCCTCGACGAGATCCTGCAGCTCGAGCCTGATCCGGCGGATGTCCTCAGCGGAGAGCACAGGCTCTGCGCTGGTGAGACCGCCGAGCGGGGTGATACTAGCCAGCACAGCCATCGCAACCTCCCGGCGCCGGCACGATCCGAAAGCGGCTGGCACCAAACCAGCGAGCCATGAGCTCGGTGGCATACTCCTCGGCCGCCTTCTGGCTGTCAAAGGTGAGCCCGTTGCGGCACCAAGCGTGCTCGCCGCGGGGCAGGATCTCAACGATGTAGCGTTGCACTGTGGCCTCCTACTTTGGTGGTGGGTCTTTGCGTGGTGGGTAGTCGCGGTTGTTCTGGTCGTGCTCGAGCCAGCAGATCAGGACGAACACGCCGGCGCCGATCAGCAGCAGGATGCCGCTGATGACGACCAGCGTGATCGTGACGGTGGTCACGGCAGCACCCCGATCGCCCAGGCGAGACCAGCGATGAGGACAAAGCCGATCGGCGCCAGCCGCTCGAGTAGGCTGTCAGGCGGGATTGATGGTGGCGTCAGGGGCCGCCACGGTCGGATTGGATGAAAGCTCTTGATCGAGATACCGCTGGATCGACCCCAGGCCCAGAGGACAGCGCCCAGGACGACGATGATGAACAGGAACTCCATGGTCAGCCTCCCAGGATGATCGCCCAGACGGCGATCGTGGCTAGGAAGAGCGTGAGGGCGACGACCGCCCCCACGTCCTCGGCGAACGAGTGATTGATCACTTGCCGCCTCCCTTGCGCGCCGTCACCTTGACGATGTCGACGGTCTTGGTGCGCGTGTGCGCGGCGATGAACTGGGGGCTTAGCTTGGCACGCACCGCCTCCATGTCCAGGGTGTTGCGCTCGGCGATCGCGACCGAGGCATCGTACAGGTCTCCGTTGTAGGAGCCCGGGCCGGCCGAGATCAGCAGGGCCCGCAGGCGCTGCTCATCGGCCTCGAGCGAGGCGATCTCGCTCTTGACGACGCCAAGGGCGTCGACGGTAGCCGCGACCGAGAACGGCAGGGCGCGGGGCTTGGTCTTGACGGCACGCATGGTGTGGCCTCCAGGTTAGTGGGTGGTGGGTGGTCAGAACGCGACGTCGATGGTGATGACGTCGCCAAACTCGATGGTGCAGCGCGCGGCAAGGGTCTGCACGGCCTCCCGGATGGCGTGCTCGTCGTCGCGATAGATCGGCTCGCGATCGAGCTCGCCGCCCTTGCCAGTCAGGATGGCGTGGCCGGCTACGGTTACCTTGATCATTCTCGTGGTCCTCCGTGGGTGGTGGCGGCCCGGCCGGATGCGCCGCTCAAGAGCGGGTTTGCCCGGCCGGTGCCGTCGGTCATTGTGCTGGCTCCAGCTCGACCACTTGGGCGCCGTAGTAGCCGCCGACGCGCTCGGCGTAGGCGATGGCCTCGTCGCGGGTCTCAAAGTCGCTGTAGCGGACGTCGCTGAGGCCGCCGGCCCCGACGATCTCGACGCGGGTGCTCTCGTTGTGCTCGACGTCGAGGGCGAAGATGTAGATGCGATCGATCGGGCTGGTCATCTCGGTCTCTCCTGTTGTCGTCATCAACATGAATGCTGATGTACACGATACGTTGAGACCTGTCAAGCATTCATTGAGGGCTATGGTGAACAAATCATTCCAGGAGTAATTTGCCGGCAAATCACCGGAGAACGTGGACATGGCAGCAGCCGGAGGCCCCCCAATGGGCGAGGCCGAGGACGTTGGTCTAACCAGCGAGGAATTGTTCCGCGGTGCGATGGCGCCGGAGGCTCCCGCGCCATCGTCCGACCCCGCGGAGGCGGGCGGCGACCCCACCCTACCCGGCGGTCTGCCGTCCGCTCCGCAGGGTGTCCCACCGGCCGCGGAGCCTGGGACACCCCCCGACGAGCTGCAGCTCGACGCTGAGGGCCGCCTGCGCAATTCGCGCGGCCAGTTCGCCTCGCCGCAGCAGGTCGCGGACCACAACGCCCGCCAAGGCCAGGCAGGGGTTGCAGACCCCCGGCAAAGTCATCAGGGGGGTCCGCAACTCCTCGGCCCCGACGGCCAAGAGCCGCCGATGGTGCCCACCTGGCGGATGCGGGAGCAGACCGAGCGCCACCAGGCGCAGCTCGCCAACATGCAGCAACAGTACGATCGCATGCTGCAGATGGTCGAGCGGATGACGCAGCCGCCGCAGCGGCAGGCGCCGCAGCAGCAGGCTCCACAGCTGCCGGATCCCGTGATTGACCCGGTGGGCTATCAACGCGGCATGGAGGAGCAGTTCAGCCAGGGACTGCGCGCGGTCATGCTGGAGAACAATCTCCGCATGACCGCGATCGAGGTCGGCAAGGCCAACTTCCAGGCGGCCTACGATGCCTTCCTCGAGGCCGGCCGGCAGGCGCCGGACTTCGCGCGATCGGTGGTCAACGATCCCGACCCCGGCGAGCGGATCATGAACTGGTACAACAACCAGCGCGTCTTGCAGGAGATCGGCGGCAATCCGCAGCAGTGGATGGCGCGGCAGCTCGAGGCGGCGCTGGCCAACCCACAATTCCTGGCGCGCGCGGTAGAGGCGGCGCAGAACCAGGCGCGCGGCTTGCCTCCCGCAGGATCTCCGCCACCGCAGCAACCAAATGGCCGCCAGCAGCCGCAACAGCCGCGATCGCAGGCCAGGCACGAGGTCGTGCTGCCACCGTCGCTGTCGAACATGCGCGGCGCATCAGGTGACGGCGGCGCCAACGGTGGCACGGTCGACTACGGCCACGGCGTCTCGCTCTCCGACAACGATCTCTTCCGCGGTGCAATGGCGCCGCCGGCATCAGGGCAGCGCCGTTGATCTGATGTGAACTCTGGTTATAGCTGTGAGCTCGCCGGCCAGGAGCGAGATCCTGGCACACGCTGGCACCGAGCGAGATCGGTGTAGCGCCGCGAGAGCGCGAGAGCCTCGCACCGTGTGATGTCCATCCCGCAACATTGGCGCTCGCGCGCCCCATCATGCTGTGCGCACGCGCGCCTGACCACAGGGGTCAATCATGGCGCTCTCTGAAGTTCAAAATAACAATAAGCTCACGCTCTACACCCAGCAGATCAATCGCGAATACGTTCGCGAGAACCTGTTCAGCCCGTACATGGGCGAGAGCATCACGGCGATCATCCGCGTCCGCAACGAGCTCAAGAAGGGCGGCGAGCAGATGAACATCCCGCTCGTCAGCCGCCTGCGTGCGGTCGGGCGGTCAACCGGCAAACTGGTCGACAACGAAGAGGCGATCGACGACTACGGCTATCGGCTCTACGTCGATTTCGCCCGCAACGCGGTCAAGACCAACAAGTACCAGCAGCAGATCGACAGCGCCGACAGTTTTGGCGAGGCCAAGCCTCTCCTGAGCGACTGGGGCAAGGAGCTGCAGCGCGACGAGATCATCGAGGCGCTGATGGCAATCCCGGTCGAGGCGGCACCCGCCGGCCTGGCCAGTGACAACGGTCAGCGCGTCAACGGCCTGTTGTGGGAGGCCGGGAGCGCCGCGCAGCGCAACACCTGGGTGACCGACAACGCCGATCGCGTGTTGTTTGGCGCCACCAAGGCGAACTACTCGACCACGTTCCTGACCGCCATCAACACGCTCGACACCACCACCGATCTGCTGAGTGGCAAGGCGCTGTCGTTGATGAAGTACATCGCCAAGCAGGCCAACCCGCGCATCCGTCCATTCAAGATCGAGGACGGCCGCGAGTATTTCGTGGCCTTCGTCGACGGCTTGTGCTTCCGCGATCTCAAGGAGGATCTCAAGCTCGTCAACAAGGATGCCCGGCCCCGCGAAGGCCGCGGCATGAACGACAACCCGATCTTCCAGGACGGAGATTTGGTGTACGACGGCGTGATCGCGAGGGAGATCCCGGACATCGACCCGTACGTCACGGCCGGTGGCCCCTGGAACGCCAACCTCACCAACGGCAGCGCCGTGCTTGCGCACCCGGTGTTCCTGTGCGGCCAGTCAGCCGTCGCGATGGGCTGGGGCCAGATGGCGCGTCCGACGTTCCTGAAGGAGGACGACTACCAGTTCGTCACCGGCTCGGGCATCGAGATGTGCTACGGCGTCGGCAAGGTGTTCAAGAAGCACCCCAAGACCACCTCCGTCCTCAAGCAGTGGGGCGTGGTCACCGGGTTCTTCGCCGCGTCCGCGATCTAAGATCTCTACGGGGCCGCGCATGCGGCCCCGACCCCTCACATCGCAAGGAGATCGCAGATGCGACCGAACACAATCATTCCAGCCCCGGACGCCAAGGGCTATGTCGGCGTCATCAAGTTCCGCCTGAGGTTTGACGAACCGAACGCCGCCCTCGGTATCTGGAAGTCAACCGTGCAGCCCGGCATGCAATTGATGCCGGCAACAGCTCGCGTGATCACGCCCTTCAACGGCACCACACCAAGCGTGACGGTCGGTACCAATGGCTCGCAGGACAACATCCTCGGCGCCGCTGACATCACCGAGGCTGGCGCGACCGTCGTGCCGGTCGATACCGGTGTGGCACTCGCCTTCACCGTGGCGACACCGATCTACGCGCGGGCCGTTCTTACGGGCGCGACTGCCGGCGAGCTCGAGGTTACGATACCTTTCACCACCTGACGGCATTCCGCCGTCACGAACGGGAGGTCTCGATGGCCGACGCAACGACGCCAAAGCCGGTTGAAAAACCGGTTCCCAAGCTGGTGACCTGGCTTGGTGAGGAGGATCAACACTACACGCTCCAGGAGGGCGAGGACGGCGACATGGAGCGGCAGCCAGCTGCCGGCCCGTCCTTCATGTACTGGGCGCGGGTGCGGTTTGACAAAGACAAGCCGGTGCTGATCGACCCTGACCAGGCGCCGTCGCCTGATCTCAAGCTGGTCTACGAGCACATCCTCAAGAAGGCTCCCAACATGCCGACGTCGTTCAAGGTCGGCGACGTCGAGGAGTACGACACCAGCGAAGAGGATGGCGAGGAGATTGGCGACGACGAGGACAAGCACGCCAAGCGCAAACCCAAGATCCAAGCCATCCCCAAGCGGAGGCGATAAGCCATGGAGGCCTATGTCGATCGCAACCGCCTGGTGCTCGAGATCCTCGAGGAGCTCAAGGTGACGGCTGCCGGCCAGCCCGCCGCCGCCTCCGAGATCGATACGGTCGACAAGAGCCTCGACAGCGCGCTGAAGGAGCTGGCGGCGCGCCACATCGTGCCGATCGCCGATGCCGATGCCATTCCGGCTGAGTATCTCACTGCGCTCAGCCAGGCATTGGCGCGGATGATGGCGAACAAGTTCTCGATCTCCAATGAGGAGACCGAGGCGATGTTCGCCAAGGAGGATAGCCCGTTCTCGCCGGAGAACCGGCTGCGCGCGATAAAAAACTCCGGCCCGGCCTACGTGCCGCAGGTGCCGGATTATTTCTGAGGGGAGGATGAGATCCGCATTCAATTCCCGAAGAGCTCATCGCCTGGCCGGCGTCCGCAGGAGAGCGCCGGCCGGCTGATCAACGCGGTGGCGGAGCCGATCGGGGAGGGCGCCTCGGTGCCGTTCAAGATCATCCGCCAGCCAGGCGTCGAGAGCTACGGCAATCCGGGCGCGCTCGAGCTCGAGAATTTTCGCGGCATGACGTTTGTCGAGGGCACGGTCTACGTGGCGTTCGACAATCACCTGGTCAGCTTTAATGAGGGGACGCCAACCTACGGCGACATCGGGCCCGGGGCGATCATCATGGCGGGCGGCGGGCCGGTGTTCTTCGCTCGCGACCAGGCGCAGCCGCCGCATCAGATCCTGGTGCCGGCGTCGGCCGGCGGCGCCTACGAATACACCGCGGCCGGCATCACCACCTCGCCGATCACCAATGCCGGCACCGCGATCGACGTCGTGTACGGCACCGGGTTCTTCTTCTACCTCCTGCCGAATGGCCGGGTGTACTGCTCGAGCCTGCCCAACACTCCCGACGCGGTGGCGTTTGCGACTGCCGAGAGCAAGCCCGACGGCGCACTGCGGCTGATCTATTTTGGCGACCAGCTCTACATCATGGGCAAGGAGAGCATCGAGGTCTGGGGCAAGCCGATCAACACTGCGGCCGGCCAGTTCGTGCTCAACAAGATCACCACGATCCCGCGCGGCATGATCTCCAACAAGGCCTGCAGCGGGTTTGAGAATGGCGTCGACCTCGGGGTCTGTTTTGTCGGCAACAATCACCAGGTCTGCCGGCTCAACGGCTACCTGCCGGAGCGGATCTCAACGTCCGACGTCGAGCGCTCGATCGAGGCGACGATCGACAAGACCAGGATCGAGTGTACGTCGTATTTCGGCGACAACCACGCCTACCTGAAGGTGCGCACCAACGAGTGGTGCTGGGTCTACGATTTCACCACGCAGACCTGGGCCGAGCGGCAGAGCTATCTGTCGACCACGTCACGGCTGCTGCAAGCGATCTACACCGGCACGCGATGGCTGGTAGGCGATGCCGACAGCGCGGTGATCGGCTGGATCCGCGCCGATCGCCGGCGTGAGTTCGAGCGGCCGCTGATCTGGCAGGTCGATGCGGTGCCAACGAAGGGCTTCCCCAACCGCGCGGTGGTCGGCCCGGTCCACTTTGAGTTCGTCGTCGGCGTCGGCGAGATCGACATCGTGGAAGGCACCGCGATCGTGTCGACGATCGACGACAGCACCCGCGTCAATCCGCGGGTCGAGATCTCGTGGTCGGATGACGGTGGCGAGAATTTTACCTATCCAGAACTCCGTGAGCTCGGAGGGCAGCGCAATTCCAAACAGCTCATCCGGGTATTTTTGACCGGATCACTAGGGCCGTACGGTCGGGTCTGGCGTCTGCGTTGCTCCGATCCGGTCTACGTGTCGCTGATGAACGGCGACATGCCCCGCATCAAGCAGAGGGATGCCGCCTGATGGCGCTGCAATTTCCGATCACTTCGCCGCAGCTGCCGCCGATCCCGCCGCCGGAGATGCCGGTGCTGCGGCCGAACGGCACATTCACGACCGAGTGGTACAGCTACCTCAAGGGTGTGGAGACGCTCCTCCGCATCGTACTTGCACAGGTGCCGTGATGGGTATTTGGGACAACCTGACCGGACTGTTTACTGGCGAGCCGGCACTCGAGGCCGAGGCCAACGCGCGCGCCGCCCGTGCCGCCGGCTTTGGCGAGGCCTCGAAATATCTCACCGAGGGCACCGAGAAGGCGTCGCAGTATTTCAACACTGCGACCGGTCGCTGGGAGCCGCTGGTGGCGACCGCCAAGAGCGGCTACGACGCCGCCGCCGATGCCTCTGGCGCCAACGGTCCTGAAGGCCTGGCGCGGGCGCGCGCGGCCTACGAGAGCTCGGGCGCCTACGGCACCGGTCTCACCCGGTCGAACGACGAAATCCAACGTCGCATGGCGTCGATGGGGCTCAGCGCCTCGTCGAACAATCTGCAGGCGGTCTCCGACAACACCGCCGACCTGATGCAGAAGGGCTACTTCACCTACGCCAACAACCTGATGCCGTGGCTGCAGCAGGCCAACACGGTGGCTGGCGCACAGTCCGGCATCGATGTCGGCCAGGGCGGCCTGTGGCAGAGCCACGGAGCCAAGCTCGGCGACTGGCGCACCGGCCAGGCGACCGCGGACGCCTCGTCGTACTCCAAGGAGGGCGACATCAAGCTCGGCGCCGGCAAGAACCTGTTCGAAGGCATCATGGGTGGCCTCAAGCTCGCCGGCAACATCATCGCGCCGGGTTCAGGCGAGCTGGCCAACTTTGCGAGCAAGGGCGGCGCGGTCGGCAAGGGCACCAACTGGTTCGCATGACCATGGCAGCAATCCCGCAGATCAGCGCAGATACTATCAGCGGCCTGGGCGACCCATGGGTGGCCGAGGCCCACAAGCGGCGCGTCCAGAGCATCGTCCAGGGCGCTGGAGGCGATTACCGCAAGGCGGCGCTGGCGCTGATGTCGATCGATCCGGCGGCGGCGCAGCAGCTCTCCAGGATGGCGATGCACCAGCAGTCGCTCGGCCAGTCGGCGTCGCATCATGCCGACGATGTCCGGCTGCGCGAGCGCGGCCTCGACATCCAGCAGAGCGCCGAGGATCGGCCGCAGGTGCGCGAGGATCCAAACACCGGCGAAGAGTACATCGTGCGGCCATCGAGCGGCCAAAAGCGCTGGCTGACCGGTCCGCGAGCCGGCCAGGTTGAGCAGGGGCCGCCCATGCCGCGGGTGATGCCTGGGCAGTCGACCCCACGGCCGCAATCATCCGCGCCAGCATCGGTGCCGCAGGTGGCCGCCGCGGCGCCGCAACCATCGCAGCCTGACATTGGCGCCGGCCAGGTCGAGGTCGCGCCGGGTGTGACGGTGGGTGAGGATGAGATCGAGACGCTGCGGCAAAATCCGCAATATGCCGGCAAGTTCGAGCAGCATTATCGGTTGCCACCCGGCACCGCGCAGCGGCTGATCAACGGCGCCAAGCGCAGTGAGGTCGAGCCCTCGACCACGATGCCGGGCGGCAGCATCCAGCGCGTGGCCGGCGCCGAGAGCGACCTGACGCCAGACGTCGCCCAGGCGTTCGCTCAGCCCACCGGTGTCGACCTGGCGCCCACCCGATCGGATGCGCCACAGCTGCCGATGAAATCGCAGCGCGAGATCGAGGTCGCCCGCCAGAAGGAGTATTATCGCAAGCAGGCCGACACACAGATCAAGGACATCGAGGCGGCCAAGGCGATCGAGCCGTATCTGCCGGCGGCGCGCACCGCGCAGCGGCTGTTCCGGGAGGCGGCCAAGACCGGCAACATCCATCCAATCTGGGGCAACCCGCTGGTCACCTCCGGCCTGAAATACGCTCGCGGCGCGCTCGACGTCCTCGGCGCCGGCGACAACAACCCGATCCAGTCGCCGCTCATTACCGATCCACTGCGATCGGCGCTGACCGAGCTCGAGCTGATGCGGGCCCAGGCGATGAAGGGCCAGGGCCAGATCACCGAGCCGGAGCGCGAGATCCTGCGCAAATCGCTGCCGTCGCTGGATGCCGCCAACCCGCAAGAGGCGCTGCAACGGGTCGAGGAATTGATGTCGGTGTTCGAGATGATCGCGCGCCGCGGCGAGCTCGCCAAGCGGCAGGGGGGCCAGCAATAATGGCCAGCTTTGCCGAGCGATTTGGTGTCGAGATCCCGGGCCAGGATGACCCGGAAGGCCGTCGCCAGGTCGTCGAGGCGCTGCGGGCGCGCGATCAGCGTCGGCTCAAGCAGTTGTCGGGGTTCCGGCCGAGCCCGAACGGACAGTGGGAGATCATCCCGGAGGGGCTGCCGGTCAACTGGGACGACCCGCCGGCTGATCCCGGCGTCGACTGGGAGGCCGAGACCCGCATCGACATGCCGACACCCAGGGCGCGGCCGCAGCAGCTGCCGGCGGGCGTCGCTGCCGCGCGCAACCAGGTGATGCCTGACAATAGCCAGCCCAAGGCGGAGCCAGCCTGGCTGATCGAGGGGCGGGAGGAGGAGCGGCTCGCCCGCGCCAAGGCCGACCCGATCGGCCCCAAGCGTCCCCAGATCAGCCAGGGCGAGGCCGTGGGGCGAGGATTACAGCAGGGTGGCTCATTCGGCTGGATCGACGAGATCAAGGGCCTGGGCGACGCCTCTGGGCTGCCCAAGGCCCCTCTGGTGGCGATGCCAGGCGTCAACACGGTGCTGGATCTCGGCCGGGCCGCGGTCGGCGGCGTCCGCATGCTTGCCGGCAACAAGGATGCCACCGAGGCCTACGATCGCACGGTCGGCAATGAGCGATTTCGCGGCGAGACAGCCAGACAGCAGCATCCGGTTACCTCGACGGTGGCGGAGATCGCCGGCGGCGCCGCGGTGCCGCTGCCCGGCGGGGTCGGCACCACCATAGCGCGGACAGCATTGCGCCAGGGCGGCATCGGTGCGGCCGGCGGCGCGATCCAGGCGCTTGGCGAGAGCAAGGACAAGTCGGCCAAGGATGCCTTGATCGGTGGCGGCGTCGGTGGCGTCCTCGGCACCACGCTGCCGCTGGCCGGCCGCCTGCTCGGCATGGGCATTTCCAAACCGGTCAACTTTCTGCGCAACGCCTGGGATCCACAGGGTGGCGCCGAGCGGGCCGTGGGGGCGGCCATGCGTGACAGCGAGGCAGTAGCGGCGCGCGCTCGAGCTCAGGGCCGTCAGGGTGAGCCGGTGGCAACACGCGCGCAGGCGGTTGATCCTGGCAGCGACGCGGTCCTGGCCGACACGCTCGGCACCTCGGGCGAGACCCTGATCCGCTCGGCGTCGAACGTCTCGCCGCGGGCAAACGCGGAGTTGACCGAGCAGCTCGGCGAGCGCTCGCGCCAGCGCACTGCGCGTAGCGATCAGTTCATCAACCAGGAGGCCAACTACCCCAACCCCCTGGCGCAGCAGGAGGCGATCTCCGAGGCGGCCGCGCGCGCCAACGATCCGAACTATCGGCGCGTCATGGTCCTCGGCGACTACGACCTGGCGGCCGGCAACACCGGCGCCCAGGGCCTGACCGCTCTTGCGGAGCGATCGCCGGCGGTGCGGCGTGCCACGCAAGATGCCGAAGGCGCTCTGCAGGATCTCTACGCCGGACGTGGTGAGCGCTGGGACGGTGTCCGCAACCTTGAGTTCTGGGACCAGGTTAAGCGGCAACTCGACCAGGAGGTCAACCGCGCCGAGACCCGCGGCCTCAACACCGACGCGATGCGGCTCGGCCGGGTGCGCGATGCAATCGTGCAGCGGCTCGACATGCAGGTGCCGGAATATCAGACCACCCGCAGCGTGGCGCAGTCGTTCTTTGGTCAGCGCGACGCACTCGCGGCCGGCCAGGCGTTCTTTGGCGACAAGCGCAACCATGCCGCCTCGCTGCAGGCGTTCCGCCAGATGGGCGACACTGAAAAACAGCTGTTCCGTGATGGCCTGATGGATCGGGTGCGGCAGACCGCGCGCACCGATCAGAATTTCTGGAACAAGTACGATCGCAACGTCGGCGGGTTGCGCGACAAATTGCAGGGCGTGCTGCCGCCAGATCAACTCAATCGCCTCGAGGCGTTTGGTACGCTCGAGCGTGCGATGCAGACCACCGCCAACTACGTGCGCGGAAATTCGACGACGGCGCGGCAGCTGCAGAACATGGGGCTCGCCACTGCGGCCGGCGCCGGCCTCGGTTATGATCAGGGCGACTTCAACACCACAGGCCAGCTCGGCGCCGCATCGCTCGCGCTGCTGGCCAAGCGCGGTGTCGACCAGCGGGTGGCGACGCGCATTGCCGAGGTACTGATGACCAAAGATCCGGCGGTGATCCAGCGCGCCTCGCAGGCGTTCTCGCGCGATCCGCAATACATGCAGGCCCTGCGGATCCTGCGCAACTCGCTGAGCCAGAGCACGCAGCGCGAGGTCGCCGCGGCACCATCGAGAGGGGAGCAGCGCTGATGCCTGTATTCGTCACCGGGACCACGCAGCTGTCCTACACCCAGCAATTCCTGCGGCAGGATCCGACCAAGTATGCCGTCGGTGGCCAACTGACGTCGTACCTGCCGGGAACGACAACGCCGCTCACCGCCTTTCGCGATCCGAGTGCGCAGCTGCCGCATCCCAACCCGATCACGCTCGGCTCCGACGGCCGCATCCCGGCAATGTATTTCATCACCGCGATCGATGATGTGCTGCAGCCCTACACCTCGGTGCGGCTGCGCCTGGTCGACGCCAATGGCGTGCTGCAGTGGGACTTCCCCGACGTGCTGCTGTATGGCGTTCCTGGCACCGGCGGTGGCGGTGGGCCAGCTCCGTCGCCGGTCGATCCCAATGCGATCCCCCTGACCGGCGACATGATGGCGCGCTACGGCATCGGCGTTCGCCCTGGCTGGGTGCGTGCCAATGGTCTGACGATCGGCTCGCTCACCAGCGGCGCAACCGAGCTCGCCTCCGCCAGCTGCTCGGCGCTGTTCCAGTATCTGTGGAACACCGATGCCAACCTGGTGGTGGTGGGTGGTCGTGGACCAAACGCCGCCGCCGACTGGAACGAAGGCGGCTCAAGCAAGCAGCTGGTGCTGCCGGACTGGTCCGGCCGCGCGATGGCGTTCCTCGACAACATGAGCGGCACCGCGCGCGGTGTGCTGTCGACCCAAGTGTTCACCGGGTTGCCTCCAACCACGCTTGGCGCCCAGGCTGGCGCCGAGCGGCACCAGCTCGCAATCAACGAAATCCCGGTGCATGATCATGCGGCGTTCGTCGATGAGCCTTCACACAGCCACGAGGTCAGGTTCAGCACCGGCCAAGCCCAGGGTGGCTCCGGGCAGTTCCTCGTTGCATCGATCACGATCGCCGCCGGCAGCATCTACAACACGGCCGCCAAGCTGATCGGTCTTGCAGTCAAGAGCGTGTCCGGTGGCGCCGTCGACAATAAGACCGCCGCGATCGGTGGCGGCCAGGTCCATCTCAACACCCAGCCCACCAAGCTGGCTACGCTCTACATCCGACTGTGAGGGACCATGCATATCGGCAGGCTCAACTCAGTCAGCAATCGGGCCGACTACATCGATTGTATTGCGGTGATCGACACCGAGACCGACGAGCCGATCGACCTGTCGACCGTGCAGGAGATCGTGGTGCAGCTGGCCTATCCACAGATGGGTGGTGGCAATCCGAGCTATGGCAGCTACGCCTCTGGCTATAACTGGAGCGGAGCTCGAGCATCGCTGTCCGGCGGCACGATCCAGCATGTGCAGACCGGGATTTTTCAATTTCACATCGCGGCCGGCCTGATGGCTGCCCTGCCGCAGCAGGACTATCACCTCGGCGTCGGATTGGTCGCCGAGGATGGCACCAAGATCCAGCTGATCATCGGCGAGGTGTCGGTGATGGAGGGTTACATCAATATGGCGGCCACGCCGGCTTAAGAGGACCGAGACATGAACGCTCCGCTCTTCCCATCGTCGCGGCCCAATATCACGGTGCGCGCGCAGGTTCGCATCCCGGCCACCATGGTCGGTGCCGGCGGTATCGCGATCGAGAAAGAGAACGGCATCTGGACGGTCCACCCGCAGTGGGAGGATCTCATCCTGATCGCGCCGGGCATCGCGCTCGACCCCGCCAGCAAGGAAATCTGGACCCGCGATCCGATCACCAACGTCTACAATCGGATGACGCTGCAGGGGCTCGGCCTGGCGCTGTGGAGTGGAACGTCGGACACCTCGCAGACCATCAGCGCGGGCACCAAGAATTTCACCACGCAGTCGGGCAAGGACTGGCCGGTCGGCTCCTACGTGATGGCGATCGACACCACCAACCTCGGCAACTGGCTGGTCGGTCAGGTCAACCAGTATGACGGCACCACGCTGCAGGTCATCGTGCCGGGTGGCTCGTTCAACGGCTCCGGCGCACCGAACAGCTGGATCATTACCAAGTCGACGCCGCTGGTCGGCGCGGTCGGCGGCACTGCGGGCGAGGATGCAGGCCTCGCGTACATCTACACCAATGCGCCGGCAGCCGATCCTGGCAACGGTCGCGTCGGCTTTAACAATGCGGTCGCGGCCTCGATTACTGCGATTAGCGTGAGCCACAACGATCGCTCCAACAATGCGATCAGTGCTGAAATCGCAACCTGGGACGACAGCACCTCGCCGATCAAGGCGCGGGTTCGCATCTACGACGAGAACGACGCCACCAAGTTCCTGATCGGCTCGATCAGCGGCGCCCGCGTCAACAATGGGACGTGGTCGACGTTCCCGATCTCGCTCCCGGTTGGCACCTCGATCCCGGAGACTGCGACGGTCCGCGTCGAGGTGCTGCGTGCCGGTGACCAGGGCCCGCAGGGCGTCGCTGGGCCAGCCGGCGCCGATGGCGCAGCAGGGCCTGCGGGTCCGCAAGGCATCCAGGGCGTGCCCGGAACGCCCGGCGCGACCGGTCCAGAGGGTCCACAGGGCGATCCTGGCCCGCAAGGCACCCAGGGCATCCAAGGTGCTCCTGGCGCGACGGGCCCAGCCGGCCTCGACGGCACCGGCGCCGGCGCGCGCTATGCCTGGGCGACCACGACGTCGGGCGACCCAGGTGTCGGCCACATCGCTGGCAATAACGCTGCGATGGCATCGATCACGCAGCTGCAGGTGAACGAGACCACCGCAGCGGCGCAGAACATTGCGGCATTCATCGCGACGCTCGATGACAGCACCAATCTCACCAACCGCGGCACGCTGACGCTGATCGGGCTCACCGACCAGACCAAGTTCGCGCAGTATTTCATCAACGGCGCCGGCGTCGATGCCGGCACGCACTGGACGTTCCCGGTGACGCATGTCGCCAGCGCCGGCACGTTCGCGCTCAATGAGCAGCTGCAGGTGCTGTTCAACCGCACCGGTGACAAGGGCACCGACGGTGCCGGCGCCGGTGACATGCTCGGCTCGGTCAATCTGGCGCAGGGTGCCGGCGGCGTTGCCAACACTGATCAGTCGGTGATCAACCTCAACGTCTGGAGTGTCATCAATGTCGGTGATGCCAACCATGTCGCGACGATCGCTAATCGGCATGTTCAATTCGGCACTGCGCTGACCGCTAATCGGACGCTGACATTGCCGCCGGTTGCCACCACCATTCCTGGTCAGCTGCTGACGGTCTACCTGCATGACCCTGGCGCGTTTACGCTGACAGTTACGCCGGCGACCGGCGCCCTGATCTTTAATGGCGTGGCCGGCAACATCGTGATGACCGAGCCGGCGTCGATGCTCCTCAAGTGCCAAGGGAGCAGCTGGATCGTGATCGGCGGCTCGTTCGCGGCCGGTGGCGACATGATCGGTGCCGTAAACCTCGCGGAGGGCGCGGGCGGCGTGCAGAGCGTCAATCAGGCGCTGAACAATCTCACCGCCTATAATTCGCAGGCACAGGGCGATGCCGATCTCCTGATCAGCGGCACGATCAAACACGTCGTCGGTGTCGCTGCGTTGACGGCGAACCGGACCTGGACGCTGCCGCCGACCGGAACGTGCCCTGCCGGCACCCGCATCAAGATCACCACTGCGTCAGTGCCAACGGCGTTCACCGTCACGATCGCAGCCAGCGCAGGCGATGCCATCATCAATGTCGGTGGCATTGTTGCCGCCGTTGTGCTGCCCGGTACGCCGGCATTCCAGAGCGTCCACTTCGTGGCGACTGGCACCGCGTGGTGTGTGGTTGGTGGCTCGGCGATCCAGGGCGGCGGCACCGGCGGCAATTCAATCAATGCGGCGCAGGCCGCCCTCGGCATCAGCGGCTACAGGTTCCTCAACGACACCGACAATACGCTGGCGGCGGCTGACCGCTACGTCGTGCATCAGGTGCTTGGCGCCACCAACCGCACCATCACCCTGATGCCCGCCAACAGTGTGCCGCCCGGCACCGAGGTGGTGATTGATTTCGCCAAGGCCAGCACCGGTGTTCTGAACATCACGCGCGGTGGCAGCGATGCTCTGGTCATCCCCGGCGGCTCTGTTACCAGTTTTGCGTTGAGCAACTCGCGCGAGAGCGTGATCATCCGCAGTGACGGCTCAGGCATCTGGGTCGCGGTAGGCGGCACTGCATACGGTGCTCTCGGCCTCTTCAAGATTACTGATATTGTGGTGGATGCCAATTATACGATCCTGCCGACTGATCGTACGGTTTATCAGTTTGCCACTCCGGCTGCTAATCGTGTTTGGACGCTGCCATCTGGGTCGTCACTTCCGTCCGGTCAGAGGATCACGGCAGTATCTCACTTTGCCGCGACTGCGTTCTCACTCACGATCCAGGTTGCCACCGGCTCGATCATTGTTCCTGGGCTAAGTGGCACCGGTGCGTCGACCGTTGTTATCCCCGCCGGTGAGAGCCTCAACAGCATTGTCTTTGAGAGCCAGGGCAGCAGCGGCAATTGGTTGATTGTTGGTGGCAGTGCAGTGGTTGCCGGCGGCACCGGCGCGTCAGATATCAACGGCGCTCAGGAAAATCTCGGCATCAGTGGCTATCGACTGATCACTGATGCCAGCGTGACACTCAACGCGGTGGATCGGTTTGTGGTCGTCAATATCACCGCGGCGGCTAACCGCACTATCACGTTGGCACTGGCCAACACTGTGCCGAAGGGCACAGAGGTGGTGGTTAATTTCGCCAGGAGCGGTGCCGGTGTTGCGCAGACCATGGCTATCGTCTCGCAGGGTGGCAACAATCTGATCACGCCAGAGCCTGGTGTCGGCAGCGTCACGATGAATATCGCGCGTGAGAGCACGATCTTGCGCAGCGATGGCGCGGCTAATTGGGTGGTGGTTGGCGGCTCGGCGGTTGCGGCCGGCGGCACCGGCGGTGGAACAGCGGCAGCGGCGCGCACTGGCCTCGGCCTCGGCACCGCGGCGCTGTTCAATGCCGGCCCCAATCCCAGCGAGCTAGCGGTCCTCGACGCCAATGGTGTGATCGGCGACTACGACCTGCCGGCGCGTCTCGGCTCCGTCTCCGCCACCGTCACTGACTGGAACCTTGCCATCACCAACGGGTGGCACATGGGGGTGACGGCGGCCAACACCCCCAACGGCGGAGCTGATTGGTTCCTCGGCTACGTCGAGGTGCACAATCCAAACTGGGTGACGCAGACCGTGCATGCGTTCGCCAGCAACACGCTCAGCGACACGATGACGTGGCGACGCCAGCAGCGCAACGGCATCTGGGACGCCTCCTGGCAGCGCGTCATCCAGGTCGAGGCAGAGCTGAGTGCGCGTTACCTCGCGCTCGCCGGCGGCCAGCTAGTTACTGGCGGCTGGGCGCTCACGCCATTCAACGCTGGCACGTTCACCAACGGCCAGACCTACACGCCATGGCCCGGCAGTCACAATTATCAGTACGCCACCAACGGCTCGACGTCCGGCCAGAACATCAACATCGCGGTGCCGACGGCCGACTGCGCGATGGACATCCTGATGACCAACGGCGCCGCGATCACCGGCTCAGTGACGTTCACCGGTGGCTGGACTGCGGTGGGAGCTGCGGCGCCGCCAACTGCAGCCAACGCGAAATACATCATCTCAATTCGTCGCATCAACGGCACGTCGACTTACTCAATCCAGACCATCACCTGATGCTGTACGAGCGCAGACTAGAAATCAGGACGCGCGGCCTCGTTCACGGGCCGGAGCTGATCACGACGCCATTGGTGACGCCGCGCACCGGCAGCACCGTGCATTGGAAGGTGGTGATCAAGTCGCGCGAGAGTGGCGAGGAGCTGTGGGTCCGGCCGTTCGCGACACTGATCGAGGCGCAGCGCGTCTACCTGCGGCTCACCGGCGTCGAGCCGCGGTATCGCGATCGCGAGTTCGTGTTGCCGCATCCCTGGCACGAGGATGAGCTCTCCTACTACATCGCGACCGTCACGACCTACAACACCACCACCAACAACGCGGCCGCGGATTGGTCGGCCGGCGGCACCAAGTGTCCTGTCGGTACTACCTCGGTCGACTACCTGCTGGTCGCGGGTGGCGCAGGTGGCGGGCGCGGGTCAACCAATGGTGGTGGAGGGGGCGGCGCCGGCGGCTTGTTGACGGCTACCGCTGCAGTCACCCCGGGTACTAATTATCCCGTCACGATCGGCACCGGTGGCGCCGGCGGCGGCGGGACCAGCAGGGGCGCTGACGGCGTCAACAGCGTCTGGAACTCGATCACTGCGCTCAAGGGTGGTGGTGGCGGCTCCAGCACTACGACCGAGACAGGGAACGGCGGCAATGGCACCCACGGCTCTGGGGGTGGCGCTGCAGTCAATGCGTCAGGCCTTCCGCGAGCGGGTGGCGTCGGAACTGCCGGCCAGGGCTTCGCCGGCGCCAGCACGGCTGATTTTCAGACCTTCTCCTGCGGTGGCGGCGGCGCCGGATCGGTGGGGACTGGCGGCGCGGCCCTGGGCACCGGCGGCAGCGGTATCTCCAGCTCGATCAGCGGCTCGGCGTTGTTTTATTCCGGCGGTGGTGGCCCCGCCATTAGCGGCGTCGGTGGCTCCGGGGTCGGTGGCAACGGCGGGACATCTAGTAACGTCGGCCTCCCCGCCAGTCCGGCCAATCGCGGTAGTGGCGGTGGCGGCGGCGGCCCCAGCGGTCTCGGCCCCGTCGGCGGCGCCGGCTCAGCCGGCGTGCTGATCCTGAGCTATACAGGGGGCGGTGGCGGCGGCGTCACGACCTTCCCAAATCTCGCGATGATGGGGCTCTGACCATGACCACGATCAACACCCACGTCGGCTGGCAGCTGATCAATCTCACCGCCAGCACGATCGTTGCGCAGTGGGGGCCAAGCTATCCGCCGGAGCCGCAGCCGACGCAGATGACGCTGCCGAACGGCGACATCGTGTTCAATCCTGCGGTCGGGCTCGACTATCACAGCGTCGATCCGGTCACCGGCGTCGACAGTCTCTGCCGGCTGGTCAAGTGGATCGACGACATCGAGTTGCCGGTGCAGTCCAAGTTCGACGCCGAGCCGTGGATTTTGCGGTTCACCTCTAGCGAGTATGCCGCGGTCAATGCCTCGACCGACGTGATGATCCGTCGGATGTGGGACTTCATGCTGGCGCGCGGCTCGATCGATGTGCGATCGCAGGGCGCGCTCGCGGCCAAGCAGCACTTCATCGACGACGGTCTCTTGACGCAGGATCGCGCCGACGCGATTTGGGATACGGTGCCATCATCAATGGTGATCACGTAGGAGTGCGTCATGCAGCAGCCGATCGAGGACAACCACGAGATCGACGAGAGCTGGCAGCGTAACGTCGGCATCGGCCCGCTGTGGATCCGTGAGATGATCACCGGCATGTACGCGGGTCAGGTCGAGCCGGCCGACGCCATCATGTTCATCGGTGAGGTGTGGCGGGACATGGCGCCATATTGCGAGAGTTACAAGCACACCGGTCAGCCCTGGTCGGCGCTGGCCGTCGCCTGGGCGTTCACCAGGGCGCATGTGCGGCCGCCTAAGGACAAATTCCTCGACCCGGAGGCGTGGCGGCGTTGGGGTTTTGACGTCAAGAGCTATGAGCTCGGCGCCGTCGCCTGCACCGAGAACCAGGTCGGGCTGTGCTATGAGAGCACCGACAACCAGCTCTACATGGTCAGCACCAATGACGCCGGCGCGATCGCGATTGTGGCGGTGCCGCTGGCGAACGTGATGGCGTACCGCTGGCCGGCGCCGGAGGACTACCGCACAGGATACTATCCCGACGACGATCGAAAGTGACCTTGGATCTCGAGATGGGTCATGATCAAGGTGACCATGAAGGACGGCAAGGTGCGGTGGATCGCGGTCCAGCATGTCTGCCACATTGGTGGCTCGCATGAGGATCCGTCCTACGTCACGATCTACTTTGCCGGCGGCAACATGATCACCGTCCAGGAGCAGCTCGACAACCTGGCCCATCGGATCAACCGCAAAATCGTGGAGCCAGTCGCATGAAGGTTGTCATCAGCTCGGGGCACGGCAAGCATGTGCGCGGCGCGTCGGGCTATATCGACGAGGTCGATGAGGCCCGTTTGGTGGTTGAGCAGGTGGCGCTGCAGCTGCGCGCGTCCGGCGTCGGCGTCACCACGTTCCACGACGATGTCAGCCAGTCGCAGGGCGAGAACCTCGATCGGATCGTAGACTTCCATAATTCCAAGACGCGAGATCTCGACATCAGCGTCCACTTCAACGCCTACAACACCACCACCAAGCCGATGGGCTCGGAGGTGCTGTACGTGTCGTCGACCGGCCATGACTGGGCCAACCTGGTGGTTGACGCGATCTGCGGTGTGTCCGGCCTGGTCAATCGCGGGCCGAAGGAGCGCACCGACCTCGCCTTCCTCAATGGCACCGATGAGCCGGCGATCCTGATCGAGACCTGTTTTGTCGACAGCAAGGCCGACGTCGACATCTATCACGCCAAGTTCCTGGAGATCTGCAACGCCATCGCCGGCGCGATCGCCGGGGAGGAGGCCGTCCCGCCGCCGGCAACATCGGACGACGCGCTGACGATCGATCAGGTGGTCGCCATCATGACGATGGCGCAAAATTCGGCGATCGCGGACTACGACTGGAAGGATCGCGGTCAGGCGCCGATCGGCATGACCGAGGGCCTCGCCGTGATGTTCGCTCAGATGCTCAAGCGGCTCGACACCGACACCGAGAGCGTCGCGATGGCGATGTCGGAGCCGATCGGCTCGCACGAGAAGGACGCCCTGTCCTATTACGGCATCCAGGCAACCGGCCGCGAGAACGTGCTGCGCAAGCTGTTCACGTTCATGTACGGGCTGGCGATGCGCGAGAGCAAGGGCAACTACACCGAAGGCCGCGACACGACTGTCCCCATCAGCGACATGGACGATCCCAGCATCGAGACCGAGGCTGGGATGTTCCAGCAGAGCTGGAACAGCAGTGGTGCCGACGACGAGATGGAGTGGCTGCTCGAGGCCTACCGCGACGGCGGCCGCGGCCCTGGCTATGTCCAGGTGTTCAAGCGCGGCATCACGCTGAAGGACACCGACAGTCTCGGATCGGGCGATGGCTACGACTACCAGGAGCTCGCCAAGAGCAATCCGGCGTTCGCGGTCGAGATGTGCGGCGTCGGGTTGCGCTGCCTGTACAATCACTGGGGCCCGATCAAGCGCTACGAGGTCGAGATGCGGCCAGAGGCTGAGGAGCTGCTCGACCAGGTCGAGGCCTTCATCCGGCACGGTGCCGAGCCGGCGCCGCCGTCGACCGACGTCGCGGCCGCGAAGGAGATCTGCATGGAAGAGATCTCGGCGGCGATCGACGATCTGTTGATCCGGGTCGGCGCCGTCAAGGTGGTGTGATGGGCATCAGCGACGGCGCCGTTCAGGTCACCACGAATTTCATGGACAGCCTCAAGCGCGAGCCGCTGAGCCTCGCGCTGGTGGTGATGAACCTGGCGCTGCTGGTCGTGTTCTTCTACATCCTGATGTCGGTGGCCGCGCAGCGCGAGCGTGAGATCAAGCTGCTGTACGACGACAAGAAGGACGTCCGCGATCTGCTGCTGAAGTGCGTCGACGTGCCAGTGCGAGAACGCCGCAGCGATGCGTGGAGGTCGATCCCGCTGCCGCTCGAACGCTAACCTGGCCCGACCAGCCGCTTGGGTGGATACAGGATCATCTGCCGCGGGTGTCGCCACAGGTGCAGGCAGTGCGGGTGGTGGTTGACGTACTGGTCCTTGGCCGGGTGGAATTGCATCACCTGCTCGTCGTCGTGCCAGAACTCGCCCTTGACCCAGCACATCTCCCGCCAATTCGGGATGCGCCGCGCCAGCGAGACGCTGACGTGTTCCCAGCCCTGTGATATGGCGGCATCGTCGATGCCGTCGCTCGCCATGATCACCAGCAGCGACGCGGTCTCGTTGCAGAACACCTCGAACGCGCCGATCGGGCCGAACGACTTGTTGGTGCCGTAGCGACCGTCCGTAATGCGGCCGTACTCCATCTTCTCAGAGAGGGTATTGCGCATGGATTAATTCCTCCAGCAGCTCACGCATCGAGGTGATCACGTCCTCCATCAACACGATCCTGGTGGCTATCTCTCTCGGGGAGCGCGTATCAAGTCGCCGTTGAATTTTCTCCACCCGGTGATCGAACGCTGCTTGCGCCTTGCTCCGACGTGCCGGCTGAATACGGAGTACGTCCGAGCCTTCTCGGCGACGTCCTTTCCGGTCTTTGCGCTGTGGCATGGTTCCTCACACAGTGGTTGCAGATTGCGCTCGCGGTTCTCGCCGCCGTTGATCAAGGGCTGGATGTGGTCGAGCTGCCAGTGGCCAGTGCGGAGCGCGCGGGAGCATGCCGGGCAGCGACCGTTGTATTTGACAAACACCCGCAGCCGCACCCGATCGGGCACCGGCGTGTCGTCAGTCTTACCGATCCATTCAGGCAGGGTCCGGCTCATGGGGCTCCTCCGCCTTGGCCTCGAGCGGCTCGAGCGCCGCCCGGATCGTGGCCGAGTTGCGCTCGAACCACCGCAGCGTGCTGATCACATACGCGAAGTGCGCCTCCTGGAGGTCGGCGATGTCTTGTTTTTGCAGCCGCGCGTTGACTGCGTGCCTGTGCCACTTTTTGAGACATTCGCCGGCGTATTCCGCCGCGGCGATCTGGCTCTGGATGCTGAGCTTAGCTGCCGCCATCGTCGGTCACCTCCGCGCGTTCAAGCTCGGTCACGTCGACGCCGAGCAGCTGTGAGAGGACGCCAAACACCGCGTCCTTGGACTTCTGGAATTTGACCTTACCCATCGCCTCCAGCGACTGGCTGGCGGCCTGATGCACAGTCACGATGCGGTCCTGCACCACCGCGATCGCGTACTTGTCGACCTGGCGGGAGAACATCGCCCAGCGTCGCGCCTCGGCGCCCGATCGGCAGACGGTGGTGTGGGTGCCGGCGATATAGCCAGCCTTGATCAGCGCCCACTTGCGTAGGTGCTCCGCGGTCGGAAAGTCGGCCGCGAGATCCTCAGGCAGGTTTGCCCAGGCGTTGCCGATCACCGCAAAGTAGTGGGCGTGCGAGATGGCTGACCGCTCTTCATCGAACGTCAGCAGCAGGAACTGGTTGTTCTTGGCGCCGAGCAGCTCGAGCTTGAGCGTGTCCTGGCGGTTGAGCTCGAGGTGACGGATACCCTCGCCCTCGTCATACACAAACCGGGCCCGAAATCGCATCAGAGGCCAGCCTTGGAGATCTTGCCGAGGAGGCCCTCCCAGGAGTTCAGCTCGGACCGGTAGCGGCTGACCCGGCTCTTCACGCGGGGAGACCGGATCCAGGTGAGGCGCTGATTGGCGATGGGCTTAAGGCTCAGCACGAGCTGCTCGAGCTCTATCACGCGCTTGCGGTCTCTGATGGCCTGTCCGAGAGCCAGCTCGAGCGTATCGAGGGTTATTTGGGCCTTCTCCGAGGGGGAGAGCTCGCGATCTCGCTCTGGAACGGGCGGCGGGGTGAATGGGGTATCAAGCATTGTGGCCTCCATGTTCAAAAAAACAATTTCCTTCATCGGGCGGCCACCCACTCAGGCGGTCGCGTCCTCCTCCACCATCGCCGGCGAGACCACCTTGGCGCCGGCGCCGTTCGTCCGCGGCTCGACGTCCATCATCTCCTCGGCGATCGCCATGCCCTTGAGGACGTCGGCGAAGGCGTCCCGCATGGCGAAGGCGCGGGCCCGCATGGCCAGCATCCGCTTGGGATAGGTCACCCAAGGCGTGGGGTCGCCCTTGTTGGTGCGCTTGCCCCACAGCTTGGCGAGCTCGGCGTCGGCCCGGGAGAACCGCCGGGTGATGGCGGGCTCGCCCCGGCGCTTGATGACGCAGACCGCGGTCTCGTCCTTGTCGCGGTAGCTCTCCCGGATGTACTCGAGCCGGTTGGAGGCGCGGATCACGCCCAGGGCGCCGTCGCCATAGAGGCTCGGCTTGTTGTTGATGACGGCGATCGACTGCAGGCTCGCCATCGCCGGCAGGCCCACCTCGGAGCCGTGGACCATCGCCACCACGCAGGCCTCGACGCTCCCCATGCCGTAGGGTGCCAGGCCAGCCCGCACCACCGCGGTAGCCAGCCGCCAGGTCTCCTCGAGGGTCGTTGGCCGGATGGCCACCACCGGGCCGCCGGAGCTCACCCCGGCGCTGATCGTGCGTGGGATGAGGGATTGCGCCTGAGCTGGCCCCGGCTCACCCACGGCCTCCTCTGCGTGATTGTGGGCCTCTTGGGCGCCCTGCTCGTCTCCGCTGATGCTCATGGTGCGGCCTCCTCAAACAGCGACCTGGTCGGTCGCGATGGTCATGCCCGGCAGCGTCACGCCGGCGCGGGCGGATGCATTAGCCACCCTCAGGACTGCATCCTTGACGTCGGGATGCTCGAGCAGGTGGGTCGCTAGGACCGTGTAGTCGTCGACCACAGCCCGTTTTACGCTGCGTAGGGCTGTCGTGCGCGTGTTGCCGACAGCCTTGGGCGCTTTGTCGGTAATATGCAAGGGGTCTGCGCCCTGGGCGACCAGGCTGGCCGTGGCGGCCTCGCGGGTGATCTTGTCAGCCACCAGGAACGGCGTGATCCGCACCGCCTTGAGGCTGCGCTTGAGATCGCTCGCGCGGTCGCGGATCGGGAACCAGGTCCGGTCGAGCGCCTTACCGGCGGCGAGGTGCGGCGCCTTGAGGTCGGCGTGGAATTTGACCGCCTCCTTCTCGACCTTGTCGATGCCGTCGGCGAGCTTGGCGGCCTCGTCGGCCTCGGCCTGGCTCTTGGCCGGGCCGGCCTCGATCAGGCGCCGGGCGTCGCGCTCGAGCTCGTCGAGCCAGACCTTGAGCTGCTCCGGGCCCTCCGGCGTCGGGTTATTATGGCCGGCCTGGGCGATCTCTTTAATGACCCGATCGGCGAGCATGTTGCCGCCGGGCCATTGCCCAGTCTGAACCGCCTGCCGGAACGCCTGAGGCGTGACGGGATCTCGCGAGATCGAGATCCACTCCTGCCGGCAACGATCCATGTCGACGAGCTCGCCGCCGGCGACGCAGCACATCTCGCGCAGATCAGGATCGATCCAGATCTCGGTGGGCTTGTCGCGCCAGCGGTAGAGGCCGCACTGTGGGTCGCTGTCGTGGATCGCGCGGCGATCCCGCATCAGCGCGTAGCGCCACCATTGATAGTCCTTGGTCTGGTAGCGCGGGTGGAGTGCAACGACGTCGAACATGGTGACCCCTTGAAAAATCCATGAATTACGGATATTTACCCATGTAACGTGGATTAAGTCAATGGGAGATGGAAATGCCGGCCCCAAGGCGCGAACTCAAGACCAAGGGCGAAGTGATCGACGCGCTGGGTGGGTACTCCGTGGTCGCCAAGACCTACGGCGTAGCCTACCAGGCGCCGCACAACTGGGTGAACTACATGCCGCACATTCCGTCGCGGCTGTATCACGCGATGATGATGCGGCTCCTCGCCAAGGGCTGCACCGCGCCGCCGTCGCTGTGGGGGATGTGGCCTGACCATAAACGCGCCGGGATGAATTGATGGCGCCCAAGCCGTTCTGGAGCGACGAGCGGATTGCCATCATCCGCGAGCACGCCTCGACCATGTCGGCTGGCCAGATCGCTACAGCGTTCTTCCCGGGTATGACGCGCTCCGCGATCATGGGGATCGCGCACCGCAACGGCATCGTGATGCGCAAGGCCTCGACACCACCGCGGCCGCTCCAGCCGCTCCATCAGAAGAGGGCGACGATCGCAAACCCGTCGCCGGCGAAGAAGTTGACGCACATGCGCGGGTCGTCCGCGCCACAACTCGTGAGGCCACGGATGCAACGATCGCTACCACCCCCTCCCAAGGATCCCGAGCCCGGCAGCCACGGCCGCATGTCGTTCGAGATCACGCCGCATGGCAGCTGGACGCTATGGAATATCGGCGCCGACCAGTGCCGATTTCCGACCGGCCACAACGGCACGCTGACGCTGTTCTGCGGCGAGATCACCTCGCAGAAGATGCCGCCCTACTGCCGCTACCACACCTGGCGTACTAACCCTGGTGCCTTCGATGGGGTGGAGCCACAAGGGGTGCCGGCTTGACGGATCGATGACATTGGGCTGAGAATGATGCGGCCCGGGATTGCTCCCGGGCCGTGCCGTCTTAGGGTGGTCGCCCATGACGGCGGAGACGCTGGAGTGTCAGCCGGTGCGCTGGCAACCGCTTAACTCCGATGCGCTCGGATGCAAAGTACGCAGCCAAGCCCCGGCGTCAAGCAAAACCCTCCAGCAAATTTGGACCCGCGGCGATGACGATCGCCGTGCCTCACCTCCAACCTGCCGCGACCTTGAGGGGGTCCGGCGGGATCGAGAGCCCTTGGCCGCGCCCTGGCGGATGCCGGCGTCCAAGTAAGAAAGCAAGCAAGGAAGGAAGCGACGCCGAAGGGTAGGATCCTTCCCAGTGCTCTTCTCGGCGTCGTCTTAAACCTCTCTATCCACAAGCACTCTGCCGCGCGCGAGGATTGATTGACAGCCCCGCCGCTCAATGTATCGTGGGCTTGAATGGAGGCCATGTCGATGCTTATGCAGTCAATCCGCCGGTGGTGGCGTCAGCTGGTCGAGCGGCTACGGCCGCCATCCCCGCCACCAAAAGTGGTGCCGGTGGTGGCACCGAAAGTGGTGCCAGTGCCAGACATCACGCCGCTACTGGCGATGGATATTCCACCGCCACCGCCGGCGGTAAATCGCCATCAGCGGCGAGTGCTGGAGCGTGCGCGTCGTCGCCATGACAGGTTCGTCGAACCGAAAGGTCCGCAGCCGGTCAAGCACGAGCGCGAGCATGTGGACAAACTGCAGCCGAAGATCGTCGCGGCGAGCCCTGTAGCGCCGGCGGTGGAGGACGTTTTCGAGGATCCCAACGATCGCCCGATCGCGGGGGAATGGCTCGAGGGCGACGGCGAATGTGTGCTGTACGAGGAGGCTGAATTTTATGGCGAGTTCAATTTTCGCGACACGATCCTCGACCAGTTGGATCGCTACTGGGTCTACCTCGAGCGCATGCGCAAGCACGATGCCGCGGCCTACGGTTTTTACAAGCAGTTGGGCGCAACGCTGATCCCGTACGCCGCCACCAACAGCATGGGCGTGACGCCGCACAGGCCGCACAAGCTGACCGCAGCGGAAATCAAGCAAATGAAAAAAGAGATCGTACTGCCGGCCTGGTTTAGACATCACTGGCCGGCGTTTGGTTGCTGTGCTTACGGCACCAACCCGCGCGACGAGGCCGCGAGCCTAAATATCCCCGGCATGGGTCGCGTTCAAAAACCCAAGTTCCTGTATTTTCGTCGGGTCAAAAGGATGCCCTGGACGGTGCAGCCGACGCGCGGCGGCAAGCTCTACGTGCTGACGGTTTGGTGGGATCACGTAGATCATCATAACCGTTGGAAATGGGGGCGGCCACAGGAATTCCCGATCCAGATCAGTGATGACGGCACGCGCATGCGGGTGCTTAAGACGCGCACCAAAGAGAACGGCGACATTGGTCCTTGGTGGGATTGGCAAATCCCGCACGAATACGAAGAGTGGTCGAGGCAGTATGGATTAGACCCACAAACGCACCTCTGTCACACGTTCTGCAGCGCGGTTCAGCACGTCGAGCTCGCAGCGTATTCGATGCTGCGCGTCGAGGTCAGCAAGGGCGATCTCACCGCGGTGTTTGGGTTGAGCCCGCGGCGGGCGTCCTACTTCTTCCAAGACCGCGATATTGTCCTGAACGATGCCGGCGCCAAAAAGCGCATGTTCCACATCGTTCGACCGCATGTCCGCAAGGACGGGGCTGTGGTGCCGGCGCATTTTCGTGGGCTGCGCGAGTTCGACTGGGCTGGCTATCGGGTGTGCATCAGCGTGCCGGGCCGCGATCACTTCATGCCCTTGGAATTTGATGTTCCGTCGGTCTACCTCGACCCTGGGGAGCGGGCCGATGGGATCACAGAGGTCGAGCTCGGAAGGCGCTTGAAATCAGCCATCAAGCACGGCGATGTGCGGCAGGCGTTTTCCGGCCTGGATCAATGAAAGCTTGACAGGGTCCACGTATCGTGTACTCTCCCACTTGCCCCATTGGTGGGGCCAGGGGAGACTTACCGATGACGAAATCCACCAAAGTCTGCGACCAGGCGATTGCCGAGGTCCGTCGCGGCATTGCTGAGCTCGAGGCCTGCAAGGTCGACGACGTGATCTACGCGATCCTCAAGCACGGCCTCGCGGTCTGCATCGACAAGACCGGTCGGCTGTATATCGGCTCGGCGATCCACGCTGCGCCCGCCCACGAAGTCTCCAAGATCCTCAACGGCAACATCCTACGCAACGGCGAAAATCTCGAGGCGATCCCGCTCCCGCGTCAGGTGGTGCTGGCGATGGCAATCGACATGGGGCACCAGGCGATCGCCAAGTTCGAGGCGTGGAAGGCGGAGAGGGCCGCGTCATGAGCATGTTCCCCGAAAACAAGACCAAGACGTTGCGGCCAGATCAGGCCGCAACGATCGAGTGGATCCGCGAGGCGCTGCTCGACGGTCACCGCCGCGTCATGGTGGCGGCCCCGACCGGCGCCGGCAAGACCGTGATCGCCGCCAAGATCATCGAGATGGCCCGCGCCAAGAACAAGCGCGTCGCCTTCGTGGTGCCGGCGATCGACCTGATCGATCAGACGGTCGAGCGGCTGCGCGAGGATGGCATCGAGGAGGTTGGCGTCGAGCAGGCGACGCACGAGCGCTCGAACTGGGATGAGCCGATCCAGGTCTGCAGCGTGCAGACGCTACTCGCCCGCGGCCTCGAGCGCCTCAAGGGCAAGTTCGATCTCGTCATCATCGACGAGGCCCATACCTGGTTCAAATTCTACGGCGACTGGATGTTCGACCAGGACTGGCTCAAGATCCCGTTCATCGGGCTCTCCGCCACGCCCTGGACCAAGGGCCTCGGCGCCTTCTACACCAAGCTGGTGATCGCCGGCACCACGCAGTCGCTGATCGATCGCGGTGTGCTGTGCAATTTCAAGGTCTACGGCCCGACGTCACCAGATCTCTCGGAGGTCCGCATCTCGCACGGTGAGTATCACGAGGGCGACCTCTCCAAGGTGATGAATACAACCAAGCTTGTGGCCGACGTCGTCGAGACTTACCAGACCCTCGGTGAAGGGCGGCCGGCGCTCTGCTACGGCGTTGACCGCGCGCACGCCAAGGCCATGCAGCTTAAGTTCCAGCAGGCTGGGATCGCCGCCGGTTACCAGGACATGCATACAAAACCCATGCAGCGTCGACGGATCGCGCGCGAGTTCCATGAAGGCAGCCTGCAGGTGGTCTGCAATGTCGGCACCCTCACCAAGGGCATCGACTGGGACGTCCGCTGCATCATCATGGCGCGGCCGACCCGCAGCGAGATGCTCTTCGTGCAGATCGTTGGTCGCGGCCTGCGCACCGCGAAAGGGAAGGATTACTGCCTGATCCTTGACCATAGCGACAACCACCAGCGGCTCGGGTTTGTCACCGATATTATCCACACCGAGCTCGACGATGGCAGCAAAAAACCGAAGAACACCGAGGCGCCTACGATGCCTCTGCCGAAGCCGTGCCCGCAGTGCAAATTCCTGAAGCCGCCGCGGACGGCGAAGTGTCCGGCCTGTGGGTTCGTCGCCGAGATCGCCTCCGAGATCCAGCATGCCGAGGGCGAGCTCGTCGAGATCACGCGCAAGGCGGTGGCCAAGCGATTTGGGACGACGATGGACGACAAGCGGCGCACGTTTGGCATGCTGCTGGCGATCGCCGCCCGTCGTGGCCGGCAGCGCGGCTGGGCGTCCTGGAAGTATCGCGAAATCTACGACGTGTGGCCTAACAGCCTGAGCGACGCCGAGCACGTTCCCCCGACGGTCGAGATGCTCGACTGGGTCAAGAGCAAGGACATCGCATACGCCAAAGGCAAAGCTAAACACCAGGAGGCCAACCCATGAGCGACAACCATATCGAGAAGGCCCTCCAGCAGGCCCAGGGACGCTGGACAGTGATTTTGATGGCGGCCGGGCTACCCCCGGCTTGCCTGGAGCGCAAACCGGGCCCCTGCCCGATGTGTGGGGGGAAGGATCGGTTCACCTACGACAACCGCCGCGGTTGTGGCGACTACATCTGCCGGCAGTGCGGCGCCGGCGACGGCATCACACTGCTGTGCAAATACCGCGGCTGGTCGTTCCGCGAGGCGTTCCGCCATATCGAGGAGATCGCCAACGGGATCCCGGCGTCGTCTCAGGACACCCCCAGGGCGCAGTGGCAGCCGCCGGCGCCGATGGACACCACGCCGGAGCAATACCGGGCGATGGTCAAGCGGTGGCGGATGGGCACCCCGACGGTGGTCGGTGACGCGGCCGGTCAATACCTGGCGAGCCGCTCGATCGGGTTGTCGCCCAGGGTGCAAAACCTCCGCACCCTGGTGCTGGATCACGGCCGCATCGTCGAGATGCTGGCGCGGGTGCAGATGCCGGACGGGCGGCCGGTGCAGCTGCATCGCACCAGCCTGAACGACATGGTGCGGAAGTTCATGCCGGGCCGCCACCCGGCCGGCTCCGCGGTGCAGCTCTACGAGGGCCGCAGCCACATGGGGGTCGCCGAGGGCATCGAGACCGCGCTGTCGGCCGCGACCATGTTCCAGGTACCGGTCTGGGCGGCCCTCACCGCCGGCCGGCTGGCCAAGTTCGACCCTCCAGAATACGTTGACAATCTCGAGGTGTTTGCGGATTGTGACGACAGTGGAGCCGGCCAGCACGCGGCCGAGCAGCTGGTCAACCACCTCGCCGGCCGCAAGATCAAGGTCACGGTGCGGATGCCGCCGCTCGAGGTGGACTGGAACGACCTGCTGCGTGGCGCCATGCTCGGCGCTGAGCAAAACCCGCGACAGTGAGGCCATGATGGCAGACAAGATCACCTACAACGGCGGCAAAAAGTTCGACCTTCAACTCAGTGAAGGCCTCAAGCGCGAGCGCGCGCTCGGTGCGATCTTTGAGGGCGCCAAGCTCGAGAAGATCGAACTCAAGAGCGAGACCTGGCAGTGGGAGCAGACCGGTCGGATCTGCATCGAGTACAGGTGGAACGATCAACCGTCCGGCATTGCGGTCACCGAGGCCGATATGTGGGTGCATGAGCTCCGGCGCGACGGTGAGACCTTGTGCTGGCTGATGTTCCCGATCGACCGCCTCAAGAAGCTGGCGCGCGACGCCTATCTCGCCGACCAGGTTGCCTCAAGCGCTGGTGACGGTGAGCTCAGCGACGTTGTGCTGATCAACCTTTGCGACATCCTGAAATAACCAGAGGAGGCCAGCGTGATCTTTAATAACACCAAACAGATGAAGGAGGCGCCCGTGTCGGACCCAGTGCTCATGCCGATGGCGCCGCAGCGCAAGCAGCAACGCATCAGCGAGGCTGCAGCGCAGGCAGCTCAACACGTCATCAACCTAGAGGATGAGAACGATCAGCTGCGGCAGCAGTTTTCTGTGCTGCAGAACCGTGTGGCGTTGCTGGAGGCCCAAGCCAATGATCTCAAGAGAGCGAACCACGAGCTCACGCTCGAGCGCGATGACTACAAGCATCACTACACCCACATCTACAATTCACTGCAGAATGCCGGGGCTATCCTGGTCCGCTGCATGGACGCCCCCGCACGAGCCAGGGACAACAACGGGGAAAGCAATGCGCGCATCGAAGAGGCCCTCAACAATCTCGAAAACGAAATCACGCCTGCCGCCGCTCCGGCTCAACCGCCACAGGGATGAGCTGGTCCGCTCGGTGGCGTGGATGATGGTTGTCGCCGCGGTCGCCTGCATCGCGTTGTTGGTGGTGTTGATGACGACCGGCAACGCTCATGCGGTGCCATGCAGCAAGGATCCCGACGACGGCCGCGCCGCGGGCAAGCGCACGATCGAAGGCAACAGCGATCGGCGCTGGCGCTGGCGCAACGTCGACGGCCGCAAGTGCTGGTACTGGAGCAATCAGGTGCTGCCGCACTGGGAGCTGGTGTGGACCTATACCGAGGAGGAGTTCAACTCCGACATCGAGCGGCTGATCGAGCGCAAGTTCTATCACCTGCAGCTCGACGAGAATGGCTTGCTGCGAGAGCGTGATGACTGATCTCGCTGAATGCCTGATCGAGGTCGAGCGGTTGCGCAAGGAGCTGCGGGAGGAGCGTGACTACCGAGCGGCGTGCGAGGCCGACCTTGAACACCTGTGGCTGGCGATCGAGAAGATCATGGAGGAGAACCGCTGATGGAAGTGAGCGATCCCGACTACACCTCGATGCCTGGCCCCGACCTCCCGGCCCTGCTCGGCGTCGACGCCGCCAAGTGGGCCGCGGCGTTCTGTCAGATCGCCACCAAGCTGGGCTACAAGGGCCCCGAAGGCCTGCCGATCGACGAGGGCTGGATGGTGAGCTGGTTCGCCAACGCCATGATGGCGATGCACGATCACCTGAGGCCTGAGGATGCGCCCAGGAGGCTCCCAGATGGCTCGGGGTTCTTCGTCGCGGAGGTACCGGCCCCGCCGGCAGATAGCGACAGGTGAGCCGGGGGAGTGGCTGCCGCCGGATCCTGACTGCGCCTGGAAGATGCATCTGGTCGACCAGCTGTCGCCGGACTGGCGCGCGGTGGTGAAGGCGGTGGGCTTAAAGAAGGCGCTCGACAAGATGGAGGACGGCCGCACGCCCGCCCAGGCGCTGCGGGATTTGCGCAAGCACATCATCTGAGGACGCACGATGGCGCAGGGGAAGATCAGCGGCGAGCGGATCGCGATCTGTAAGGCGCTCAACCCGACCTGGGGGTATGCCAAGATCGGCGTCCACCTCGCCGAGCTCGATCGGCGTCGCGTGCCCTACACCGAGAGTGCTATCAGCGGGGCCTATCGCAGGTATCGCAAGCAGCAGCTGCAAGAGGAGAGATCTATGAGCGAGCAGAGCAAGAGCGTCCCGTCAACGAGCGACGAGCGCACAGTCAACAACACGATGCGGCACCAGTACCGGGTGTTGACCGACGCTGAGAAAACTCAGATGCAATCGATCAAGGACATGGGCCTGGAGCTCCTGGAGTATTGCGACACGGTCGGCAGCTCACGCGAGATGTCGCTGGCCAAGACCAAGATCGAGGAAGCGGTCATGTGGGCGGTTAAACACGTCACCCGCTAGGAGGAGGGGGTCATCCAGTCGGCTACCGTGCGGGTCGGTTGCTCCCAGAAAGACAGCCTGCGTCCCCTCCGGCCGGCCTCATTATGGCTGGCTGATATTAGCGTCCAAGGCTGTCGGCGCACGGATCTAATCCATCAAATATTGATTGCCAGCGGTGCCGTGATCTGCTGTGGTCGCCCCTGGTGGATGGCACCACGAGAGGAGACTACGTTCAATGCGCAAGTGTTTAGGAGCCCTGGCGGGGCTTGGTTTACTGGCGGCGTTGCCGGCGCAAGCTGCGACGTTCCAGGGCGTCAATTACGTTCTGACCGGCGCCTATACCAACGCCGAGCACAGTGAGGCGTCATTCCTTCTAACCATCAGCGGCATCAACGGTGCCGGCGATCTGGAGGGTGGTCGGTTTGGTGTTGAGAGTTTTGCGTGGGCGCTACCACAGGGGTTCTCGACTGCAACGGCTCCGGGCTACACCCTGGAGCTGGGCGGCTTGAACTCCAGTGGCTGCAACGGCAGCGGCAACTTCTTCTGCTTTAACAAGGACGTCGATCCAACGGCGCCACCACTACCTGCTGACAGTCAGCTGCAGCTGGCGTTCACGATCTCGCTGCTGAGCGGGTTCACCCTGGATGACTACGACAGTCACTTCAAGGTGTTCTGGCTTGGTCTCAAGAACAACTACGACCTGATCTCGCAGTCGCTCAGCGTCACCAACGGCATCACGCCATTCGTGACCGCGGTGCCGATCCCACCGGCGGTGCTGTTGTTTGCGTCAGGCCTCGCTGGCCTCGGCGCGTTGTCGTGGCGTCGGCGTAAGAGGCAGCAAGCAGCGGAGACTGCGTAATGCCTTGGCCCGCGAGACGTCGCCGCCAATGGTGGCAGGTAGAGTTGACGACAATCCACCCACTGACGGCGGCCCTCGCGGGCTTTGCGTTCTGTTACATCATCGGCGCCGTGATGCTGTTCCACTTCCTGGTGACGATCGGCTACTCGTGGCAGATGGCGGCGCCGCGTGCTGCGATCTGGATGTGGACGGCCCGCGTCGGCACCGACATGGTAGCCGAGGGCATCGTCAATGGCACGGTCAAGATCAAGCAGCCGACCTGCGAGCGCGGCGCGACGTGGTGCTGACATGAGCGTCGACCTCAAGATTGGCCTCAGGCAATACAAGAGCATTGTGCTGGCGTTCATCGAGCAGAACGACGGTGAGACCATCGACGAGGAGATCATTGCCGCGGTGTCCGGCCATTGGATGCGCGGCAACCCCGAGAAGGCGCAGGAGCGCGAGGCGCTCTTTGTGGACTTCGTGATCAAGGTGGTGCTCGCCATCGGCGAGGATCAGGGCGCCAATCTCGGCCCGATGCTACCCACCAGTGCCGACGGCACGATCATCGGGGGGAGAGGATGATGCTGAGGAGGCCTTCATGAGCGTCGAGGTCAGGCTCGGCATCTTCATCCAGCAAGATCAGGTGCAGGTGTTCGTCGAGCAGGATGGTAGGGATCGCACCGTCATCATAGCGGTGAGCGCTGCCTGGGCGTTTGGTGGCCCCGAGGAGGCCCGGGACGAGCGCATGGCCCGCCTGGAGGCATTCGGTATCGCCATGCTCAATGACATCGCCAGCGACCAGGACAAGGCGGTGGAGGGCGGGGTGCCGATCAGAGACGGGACCGTAGGAGGCAGGGCGTGATCCCGTACTCGATCGAGCAGCTGCAGGACATCTACAGCCCCGGCGTCATGCAGGAGACCACAGGGCAGGGCTGGGTCTGGGCGGTATCCGAGCCCTACGCGCCCTACCCCTGGGAGCGCCTCAGGGCCGCCTGGTGGGTGCTGACCGGCAAGGCCACCGCCATGGTCAGGCCCAGGCCAGGGGAGCTCGAGGCGGTGCTCGACATCGTCCACGAGCGTGGCTGGAGCACAGCGAGATCCCCAAGGGATGCGAACAGTGCTATGAGCGGCTCAGTGCCGGCTCAGTCACCACCTCAAGCGCCGGCTCAGCGAGAGCTCAGTGGCATTCAAGAAGGGCCAGAGCGGTAACCCAGGCGGAGTGCCAAAGGGCGGCAAGGCCTTAGCGCCTGCCACCCTTGAAGAGGTATTGGAACTCGCCAAGACGTTCTCGATCGAGGCCCTGCAGGTGCTGCGCACGATCATGCGGGACAAGAAGAACAGCCCCACGGCCCGTGTCGTCGCCGCCAAAGGCCTGCTCGAGCGCGCCTGGGGCGCCCCGGTGAGCTACAACGCGGAGGAGGATCGCAACCGCCGTGAGTTGGACAGCATCAGCGACGAGGAGCTCCTCGCCGACATCAACCGGCTACGACGAACTCGAGCAGGTGGAAGAGCAGTACCGTCGCCGGGTGATCCGAAAATCGCTCACTGAGTGGGCGATCAACTGCGGCTACGAGCCGGCCGCCCACCACAAGCTGCTGATCGCCGAGCTCGAGGCGCTTGCCCGCAACGACACCGATCGGCTGATGGTGGTCATGCCGCCAGGATCGGCCAAGAGCACCTACACCTCCGTGCTGTTCCCACCCTGGCTGATGCAGAGCGTGTCGGGCTCGGCGATCCTGGCGGCGTCGCACACGGTACAGCTGGCGGAGAGGTTTGGCCGGCGTGCGCGCAACCTGGTCGCGACCCAATCCGCGGTGCTGAAGATGGCGCTGGTCGGTGACAACAAGGCGGCGGGGCGGTGGGCTGTGGACAACGGTGCGGAATACTACGCCGCCGGCGTCGACACCGGCATCGCCGGTTTTCGTGCCGACATTGCGCTGATCGACGATCCGATCCGCTCGCACCTCGACGCCGCCTCCGAGGTCAAGCGCGAGAGCGTGTGGCAATGGTACAAGATGGACCTGATGCCACGCATGCGACCAGGCGGCCGCATCGCGCTCATCCAGACCCGGTGGAACGAGGACGACCTGGCCGGCAGGATCTTGAACGAGAAGGGGTCGAGCCGGTGGCGGCTGCTGCACATCCCCGCGGAGTGCGACAGCGCCAACGATCCACTCGGTCGCAACCAGGGCGAGATGCTCTGGGATGACGACGACTACGGCTATGCCGACGTGCTCAAACGCGAGAAGGCGACGCAGCTGCCGGCAGTGTGGTCTGCGCTCTACCAGGGCCGGCCGTCGCCACCGACGGGCACCTATTTCGAGGAGGGCTGGCTGCGCCCGATCCGCAAGCTGCCGGCGCTGGACACGCTCACCTGCTACGGCGGTGCGGACTTCGCGGTGACCGAGGGCAAGGGCGACTACACCGCGATCGTGATCGTGGGGTTCGATCCGCAAAACCGGCTCTACCTGCTCGACGTCTGGCGCCAGCAGGCCTCGGCCGATCGCTGGGTGCGCCAGGTCACCTCCATGGTCAAGAAATACAAGCCGCTGGACTTCGCCACCGAGCTCGGCCAGATCGACAGCGGCGTCGGGCCGTTCCTCGAGCAGCGCATGATGGCCGAGCGCGCCTGGGTCAAGATCCACAAATTCCCGACGCGCGGCGAGAAGGCGATCCGCGCCCGATCGATGCAGGGCCGCATGGCGATGGACGGTCTATACGTCGATATGAACGCTCCCTATTATGCGGCGCTGCGGTCTGAGCTCTTGGCATTCCCGAATGGCAAGCACGATGACCAGGTCGATGCGTTGGGGCTTGTGGGCCAGCTGCTGGATATTGTCGCGCCTGGACGCAAGCCGACGACAGCGGAAGGCAAGGGTAAATTCTCGGACTACGCCAGGCACGATGAGCCCGATCAGCGCGGGTTCGACAAGGCCTTTTAGGGAGCGGTGACATGATGGACAGCCCGGGCGCGTACGGTTACGTCGGCGCCGGCGGCTCCCAGATGCCATTCCTCGCCCCCTCGGCGCTGCGCATGCCGCCGACGCTGCAGAGCCAACGCGAGCCGTTCGCAGCTACCAAGACCGACCCGACCGCCACCGACAGCGAGGATGGGTTCCTGCCGATCGGCGAGCTGCGCAAGCAGTACGAGATGTATCTCTACGTCAAGCACTGGGAGGTCGCCGAGAAGAGGCTGAGCCGCCACTACTACCACGGCGACCAGTGGACCGCGGACGAGCTGCGCAAGCTCAAGGCCCGCAATCAACTCAAGGTCACCAAGAACCGCGTCAAGAAGAAGATCAACGGCGTGGTCGGTCTGGTCGAGCGGATGCGCCAAGATCCCAAGGCCTACGCTCGCACGCCGCGGTTCGAGGGGCATGCAGATCTCGCGACCATGTGCATCCGCTACGTGCTGGACAACTCCCGATGGGAGGCACTCAGTTCCAAGGTTGCCAATGACGCCGCGCGCGAGGGCATCGGCGGGATCGAGCTCGGCCTGAAGGTGATGCGCAACAACGACTACGACGTCACGCTGACGCGGGTTCACACCGACACGTTCTTCTACGACCCGCGATCGTTCGATCCTGATTTCGGCGACGCGATGTTCGAGGGCACCTCAAAGTGGGTCGACCTCGAGATCGCGAAGATGATCGTGCCGGAGAAGAGCGAAGAGCTGCAGGGGTCGATGTCGATGGAGGCCGGCACCGCGCTGGCCGAGGACAACGATCGCAGCGTCAAGTGGATCTCGAGCGACCAGAAGAGGATCCGGCTGGTCGACCAATGGTACTTCAAGGACGGCGAGTGGCGCTGGTGCCTGCACACGTACGGCGTCAAGCTGATGGAGGGCGTGAGCCCGTTCGTCGACGAGGACGACAAGACCATCAGCAAATTCCACATGGTCTCGGCGTACGTCGACCACGATGGTGATCGCTACGGGTTCTTCCGCGACATGAAGGATACCCAGGACGAGATCAACCACCGCTATTCGAAGGCGCTGCACCTCCTCAACACTCGGCGCCTGATGGCGCGCCGCGGTTCGATCGACGTCGAGAAGGTCAGGCGCGAGAGCATCAAAGCCGACGGCGTGATCGAGTGGGACAGCGAGAAGCCTGAGTTCGACGACGCCCGGCAGCTCGCTGACATGCAGGGGCAGCTCCTATTCCTCGAGGACGCCAAGAAGGAGATCGACAACTTTGGCCCCAACCCGCAGCTCCTCGGCCAGACGGTCGGCGAGCAGTCGGGCCGCGCCATCAAGCTCTTGCAGGAGGCCGGCATTGCCGAGCTCGGCAGCTACATCATCGACCTCAAGGACTGGAAATTACGGGTTTACCGCAACACGTTCCTGGCGCTCAAGAAGTGGTGGACGATGGAGCGCTGGATCAAGGTGACGGATCCCGACGGCAACGACCAGCTGGTGCAGATCAACGGCCTGCGCGTCGACCCGATGCGGGGTCCGATGATGGTCAACAACGTGGCGCAGCTCGACGTCAACATCATCATCGACGAAGGCGCCGACACCATCACCACGCAGATCGACACGTTCGACCAGCTGGTGGCGTTGGCCGGCAAGGGCGCCAACATTCCGCCGGAGCTCATGATCGAGCTCTCGCAGCTGCCGCCACAGATCAAGAAAAAGTGGATGGAAAAACTGGCGCAGGAGAACGCGCCAGATCCGCAGAAGGAAGAGCTGAAAAAGCTTGCGATCGAGGATGCCGAGGCCGAGGTTGCCGGCAAGAAGGCGAAGGCGATCAAGGACGCGATCGACGCCCTCACCAAGGCCCCGATGGCCTGGCACCCGTTGGCGCCGCAGCTCGACCAGGCAACGCTCGGCCTGGGCGACTATCTCGAGAACGAGCAGCAATTTGGTGGTCTGCCGACTGAGAGTGGCCTCCCGGGCGGTGTACTACCAACTCCCGGCGGGCCTCCTCCCATTGGCGCAGGCGGGCCCGCCGGGCCTCCACCCGGGACAATGGGGTCAGGCCCACCGGGTGGAGGGCCTTCACGACCTCCAGGGCCGCCTCCAGGACCACCACCGACGTCGCTGCCAGGCGGCCCCCAGCCGCCACGGCCGCCGTTCTAAGGGAGCTCACCCATGGCCAGTTTTGCCGACATGGCACGGGATCTGATCGCGACCGGCGAGGGTGGCCAGGCGACGCGCCAGCCGCGGCAGGGGCAACAGGGCCTGTTCGATCGGCCCTCGGCGCCGATGCCATTCGGCCAACCAGGCGCCGGACAGCCGCAGCGTGCTCCCGCGGCGCCAGGCGTGCCCCAGCGCTCGAGCACGGGCTGGTCCAAACCGGAGTTCTGTCGCCGATGCCGG
>Ga0208454_1000206_pt1 | contig 41845 bp, 54 predicted proteins | sample EasRivMeERMZT100_FD_187530 | JGI IMG/M metagenome (GOLD analysis project Ga0208454, IMG submission 187530) | Soil microbial communities from meander-bound floodplain in the East River, Colorado, USA - East River MetaG ERMZT100 (SPAdes) (version 2) | ecosystem: Environmental > Terrestrial > Soil...
TGAAAGCCTCATGGAATGTCCGCTCTGACGATTCCGTGGGCGACATCAGGACGGATTGTCCCCCGTTCGGGGCGCCTTGTCCCGCGCTTTCGTGTCCCTGCGGCAGCGCTGGAACCTTCGCCGTTGCACGGGAGACATTCAGTCCCTATCGTGGGGCATGGCCTCCTGTTTGAATGATCGGCAAGTCATTGCCGCAATCGGTGCCGAGGCCTTGGCCGGCGCCGGTTTCAACCCTGAACAAGTCAAGAAATGGCGCCAGCGCGGCATCCCGTGGCGCCTGCGCGCCATCGTGGCCGACATGGCCAAGCGCAAACGCCTGCCGCTGCCGCCTGATTTCCTGAGCCAGCGCAAGGCGCGGAGTACGCCATGATCGGATGAGGGGACCGGCAATGATCTTCACGGTGATATTACCGCTGCCGCCCTCTGCGAATCGGCTGTTCGCCAACGTCCCCGGCAAAGGCCGCGTCAAGACCAGGGCCTACAAGAACTGGCGCAAGGCGGCGATCCTGACGATCTTCGCCCAGGTCCGCGCCGACCTGCGTATCGGCGGCCCGGTCGGCCTGTCGATCTGCGTCCCGACCGGCATGCGCGGCGACCTCGACAACCGGCTGAAGGCCCTGATCGACGCCCTCGTCGCGGCCAACCGCATCGACGACGACAAGCACGTCCACAGCATCCTCATCGTGCGCGGCGGCGCCGACGCCGGAACGGTAACCGTCACCGCCGAACCCAGCCCGAACGGGGGAGGGGACTGATGGCCTACACGAAGGTCTTTGGGGACATCCTGACTTCAACCGTTTGGCTGGAAGACAGCGATACCCGCGTCGTCTGGCTGACGATGCTGGCGATGGCTGACCAGCATGGCGAGGTCATGGCCAGTGTTCCTGGCCTGGCACACACGGCGCGGGTGCCGGTTGATGCGTGCCGCGCCGCGCTCGACAAGTTCATGTCGCCGGACCCGGACTCGCGCACGCCGGACTGCGACGGCCGTCGCATCGAGAAGATCGACGGCGGCTGGGCGCTTATCAACCACACAAAATACCGGCTCCTGGCATCGAAAGAAGACCGCAAGGAAAAGACCGCAGAGCGCAACAGGCGGTATCGCGAGCGCGTGACGCACCGTGACGCTGCGAGACGCACCGTGACGCACCGTGACGCTGCCGTGACGCAAGACAGGGACATAGCAGAAGCAGAAGCAGATACAGAAAGAAAGAACCCCCCGCCCCCTGTCGGGGGCGTCCCCCCCGCGCGCAAGGCAGGAACGCGCATCCCACCCAACTGGAGGCCAGACGATGCCGGACGATCGTTCGCAGCAGACCGCGGGCTTGACCCCGATTCGACCGCCGACGCTTTCACAGACTACTGGACAGCAGCCAGCGGACGGACAGCCACCAAGCTCGACTGGAATGCAGCTTTCCGAACGTGGTGCCGCAGGGACGCAGCTGGGCCGCTGGTTCAAACAACAAATCGGCCCGTTCAACCTGCCCGAGGCCGCGGCGCGTTCCTTGAGCAACTCGCTGCCATCGCATCTCGTGATGATGACGACGAGCCAGGTCGGCACTGACGGCCAGTTTGATGGCGCCAAGGTCCGCTTCAGCATGAAGCCGGGCATGGAGCGCGGCGCCGCCCGGCGCGACCTCGGCATCGTCGAGACCACCTGTCGGCCTGCGTCCAGGGCCGATGTCTCGCGCCATGTTGCCGTGCTGGCGGCGCGCACCAAGTCGGCCAACCAGGGCCACGCCGAGGCGCGCTTTGCCGCCGAGGTCATGGTCGGCGACCTGGCGGCCTATCCGATCGACGTCGTCGAGTACGCCTGCAGCTACTGGGTGGCCGGCGGCGCCGACTCGAAGTGGTTCCCGTCGTGGCCCGAGCTGCGCGATATCTGCGAGCGCCGGATGCAGCCACGCCGCGCGCTGCGCAAGGCTCTGCAGTGGGTGGCCGACGGCGAGCCGCTCAATGCCATGTGACCCTGTCGGGGCTACTGCCCTACACCCCACGGCGAGATCGCGCTGTAGGGCCCTGTATAACCCCGGCAAGCCTGTGGAAAACCGGGGTCCCTCTTTCAGGCCGCGGTTGGCCGGATGCGGATGCAATCGATGCGGGCCAGGTCGCAATCGAAGGCCAACACCTGGCCGGCCGGCCGCGTCACCGCATCGAGCAGCGTTGCCACCTTGATGGTGTAGACGCCGACAATCTCGTCGCCCGCCAGCAGTTCGACCCGGACGAGGTGCTGCGCGTCAGTCATGGCGAACCTCACGCCAGCACGCGCAGGAAGAAGCCGGCCGCAAAGCACGCGGCTCCCCCTGCCATCCCGATCAGTGCCATCAACCACGGCTGCTTCATACCTAACTCTCGCCCGAAATATGCGGGAACCGCACCCCCAGCATGTAGAGCACGAGGCAAACCACATGGGCCGACACAACCCCGAGAAACCACACGGTGACAACGCTTGTCTTGTCGGGGTCGCGGCCGGTCTGGCGGCAAATGGCGTTCCATACCGGCATGCCGCACAACACCATGAGCATATTGGCCGGGGGAAGCGCCAGTATCCCCAGCAGCACCAGGGAGGACCACGGTTGGGTCATGGCCTAGCCTTGATAATTATCAAGGTCGTCCTTGCTCAGCGGCCTGGCCGGCTTGCGCTTGTAGAAGTGGAAGTAGGCGGCGATCGCAATCACGATGATCAGTCCTGTCAACATGGCCTAGTTCCATCCGTTGAGCAGGCGAATCAGCCCGTGGCGATAGATAAACAGATTGAAAGATACGACGGCAACAATGCCAACAACGGTTGCTGTTCGCCCAGATAGATTGAACACGTCAATTGCTCCTCAAAACCCAGGAAAAGCCCTGGCCACCAATGCCCGCTCTCTATACACTGGACATTGGCCAGTCAATGGCAATTGTATAAAAAAGAGGGCGTATTTCATGCGGGAGTGGACTGACGCAGAGAGAGCAAAGCTCGAGCGCCGGTTCTGGCCGCGGGTCGAGAGACTAGGCGCTAACCAGTGTTGGCCCTGGAAGGGCGCGATGCGCCAGGATGGCTACGGCGTCGCGTGGGCTGTCGACCGCCTTATGAACGCTCACCGCCTAGCCTATATCCTCACCCATCCAGAGTATCCCCCCAACAAGCGCAGCCACATCTGCCACTCGTGCGACAATCCACGATGCTGCAATCCAAAACATCTGTGGGATGGCAGGCCCCTGGAGAACATCATCGACGCGGCCACGAAGGGACGGCTGAACACCAAGCTGACGCCCGACGCCGTGCGCGACATCCGATCGCGCCCCACAACGCCACAGGCCAAAGCAGAATGCGCCAAGCGTTACGGCGTCCATCCCGACTACGTCGCGGCCGTACAGCAGCGCAAATACTGGAAGCACCTGCCAGACTAAACACGTAACATTGTTGCGTTGTTTGCCCCAATTATGGGCCCGTGCTACCGTCGGTGCATGAAAAGAGCGAAAGACGCACCTCTCCAAGCCGAGCGCTTGCGCGAATTGCTCCACTACGATCCCGACACCGGCATATTTGCTTGGCGTGTCGGGCGACAGGGCATCCTTAAAGACTCAATTGCCGGCAATCTAAGACGCGATGGGCGAATCATGATCGGTATCGATCGCCATCGGCATTTCGCCCATCGCTTGGCGTGGCTCTATATGAAAGGGGAGTTTCCCGACACCGACCTGGACCACAAAGATTGCGACCCAACCAATAACCGATTCGCCAATCTGCGCGAGGCAAGCCACGCCCAGAACCAACGCAACCAACCAACGCCACGCCACAATACCAGCGGCTTCAAAGGCGTCCATTTCCACAAACAAAGACAGCGATGGGTTGCGCAGATCAAGATCAAAGGCCAGCAAACCTATATCGGTATCTTCGACACGCCAGAACAAGCCCATCAAGCCTATTGCCAAGCTGCAAGCGAATGTGAGCCGCAATTCGCAAGGTTCGCATAGGCCAAACATGCTGCCCTATCGCCAATAATGAGTGTATGTGCACGTACCGCTAAGCCACTCAATACGCGCCTAATAGTTGTCCACATTTGACATACGCCACATATGGGCGGCGCTCTTGCGCGCACTCTCTTATGGATCAATAGGTTAGCGCATGCCTGCAACACGCGCCGAAAAGACCATGCGAGCCGCTGCAAAGCGCGCTCCCGCAACAATCACTAAACAACACCGTGGACAGCCTAGCCGTAAATCATTCAAGGCGTGGACAGTGACGCAATTGCTGGAAACATATCGCGATCCACGCGCCGTGTTGCTTGAGATCGCGTCGACCGATACCGCCATACTGGCCACAACACTCAATTGCAGCATGCAAGATGCGCTCGCCGAGCGCCGCCTATGTGCGCAAGCGGCATTGCCCTATGTGGCCGCCAAGATGCCCGTCATGGTCGACATGCGACACACAAGAGCGATTGCCCTGAACATCGTCGACGAACGCCAGTATCAGCAGCTCGTAGAAGCCGCCGCCACAACAGACGACACCGAATCCTTCAACATGACCCTGCTAGGGACAGCCACAGACGACAGTGAGACGACAGGCGATAGGCCTGTCACACCCCCAACAGACAGCACCCCTACGGGGAGGGAGTAGCAGGCGCATTGCCTGCCACGTACACCGTCCATCGCCCTAAGCAGGCGATCGATAGCGCATGAATGTGTAGCAATACCAATGGGTTAGGGTGATCACGCCCCCTCGATATACGTGATCGATATACACTCGCACGCGATCACGGCACGCGCGCACCACACCGAGAGCGCCTCGCGAGGGGGTACCCCGGGTTTGCGCCGGCGCCGCGTCCTCACGGGTGTACGACCCTGCTTGATCGCGATTTCAGGATTTTTTTTGCGCGCTTCCGGACTTTAGAACCGCCGGCTGTTATTTTTTCGGATGCCCCGGGGAGTTTATGTACGGAAGTTGAAGACGATCCTTGAGAGGGTGCGTCTGAACGTGACGGTTGATGCTGTCACTGGTTGCTGGCTGTGGCAGGGGTCGCGGTTCAAGAGCGGCGGTTACGGTCAGATGTGGGCTGTTGGGGGCCGTCGGAAGACGAAGGTTCACCGGGCATTATTTATTGAATTGCATGGTCCGTTGCGTTCGGACGAGTTTGTTTGCCATCGCTGTGACGTGGCGCGGTGCTGCAATCCCGATCATTTGTTTGTGGGCACGGCGGCGGATAATGCGGCGGACATGGTAGCGAAGGGTCGTCAGGTTCGAGGCTTGTCGAAGCTGACGGCGTCGCAGGTATTGGCGATCCGGGCTGACCCTCGCAAGCAGTATGAGATTGCGGTTGATTACGGGGTTACGGCGCCGTGTGTGTCGCAGATCAAGCGCCGGGTTAACTGGGGCTGGCTGGAGGCGGGCGATGGATGATTTCCAGTTGCGGGTGGTTAGGGCGGCGGAGCGGCTGGCGGGTCGGGATGGTCCTGACTTTGGCGATCGGTTTGATTTGTTGTTGGCTGGGTTGACGGTTCTGGACGGCAAGCTCGACGTGTTGAATGCGCGGTTGGCTGAGTTGATTGCGGTACAGGAGGCGATCCTGGACAAGATGCCTGGTCCGCCGTGATGCTTGAGCGGTATCTCGAGGAGCGCTCGATCCCGGAGCCGAACACGGGGTGCCGGCTGTGGCTGGGTGCCTGCACGAAGGGTGGCTATGCGAACAGCGGCCGGGGCTACGGGCACCATCTGGCCTATGAGGTGAAGACGGGATCTGCGCCGGGACCTGGCGTTGTGGTTCGGCACAAGTGCGATGTGCGCTGCTGCGTGAACCCGGATCATGTTCTTGGCGGCACGACGGCTGACAACGCGCAGGACATGGTTGATCGTGGTCGGCAGTGGCCTGGCCGTCGGGCGTGGGCTGCGCAGAACAACCCCAAGGGGGAAGATCATCGGATGGCGAAGCTGACGGCGGCCGAGGTTTTGGCGATCAGGTCGGCGCTCTCGCTGGGGGAATTGCAGAAGCATGTGGCGGTTCGGTTCGGCGTGTCGAAGTCGACGATCAACCTGATTGCGCTCGGCCGGATTTGGAAGAATGTCTGACCGCCTCGACATTTTGTGGAAGTCACCTGGGACGGTGGCGTCTCGCTTCATGGCCTCGAGCGCCCGCATCCAGATCATCAATGGCCCCGTCGGCTCGGGGAAGACGACCGCGGCCTTCATGAAGGCGATCAGGCTTGCCAGCCAGCAGCAGCCGTCGAAGGGGCGGACGATCAACCTCGGCGACGGCGTTCAGCGTCCGGTGCGGAAGTTCAAGTTGGCGGTGATCCGCGATACTTACAGGGCGTTGTGGAAGACGACTTTGCCGAGTTGGTTTAAACGCTTCCCGCAGGACGCCGGCGAATGGAATGGCGCGGTCGATGCTCCTGCCAAGCATCGCCTGCAGTTCATCATCGCTGATGGCTCGGTGGTCGACTTCACGGCGGAGTTCGGGGCGATCGGGGAAAATTCTGCGGAAGACTTCATGAGAGGGTACGAGCCCACCGCCTTCTATCTGAACGAACTCGATCTGCTGCAGTACGAGGTCTACAACTTCGCGAAAGGCCGGTGGGGCCGGTTTCCCGACATGGCCGAGGGCGGCCCTTCGTGGTGGGGCATCATTGCCGACGCCAACGCGCCCGAGTTCGAGTCGTGGTTGTATCGCGATATTTTTACCCGCAGCGGTGCGGAGTTGGCGGATGATGGCGTCGAGCTGTTCGTCCAGCCGGGGGGCACTTCTGTCGGTGCCGAGAACCTGGTGAATTTGCCGCCGGGCTACTATGTCGATCAGGCGAAGGGCCAGCCCGATTGGTACAAGTTCAGGATGATCGAGAACCGGCCGGGCTACTCGAGGGCGGGCAAGCCGGTTATGCCGGAGTTCCGCGACAGCATTCACGTTTCGGCGAAGGAACTGGAGATGATTCCGGGGGTTCCGATCGTGATCGGGGTCGACCCCAGGACGTATCCGTCGGTTGCGTTTGTTCAGAGTGTTTTGACGCCGCATGGCCGGCAGCGTCGGGTGATCGACGAGATTCAGGGCGACCAGAACATGGGGGCGCGGCGGTTCGGCAAGCTGGTGGCGGATTACCTGCACGCGCATTATCCCTATGTGCGGCCTGAGCTGATTCGCGGCATTGTCGATCCGTCGTCGACCTATGGGGCGGATCGCGAGGAGGGCGAGGAGACGTGGCTGGAGATTTTCACGGCGACGTCGGGGATTCGGGTGACGGCGGCGCCGACCAACAAGATTCCGATGCGCCGCGAGGCTTTGAAGAAGCCGTTGTCGGAGTTGATCGAGGGCGAGCCGGCGATCCTGATCTCGCCGCGCTGCAAGTTGATACGCACGGGCCTGAACACGGGATTCCGATATCGGAAATTGAACGTCGCCGGTGCCGAGCGTTTCGGCGAGGAGGTTGAGAAAAATCAATACGCCGATATCTGCGAGGCGCTCGAGTATGCCTGCCTGGCCGACGGTGCGGATTACGAGATCACCGAGCGCAAGGAGTACGTGAGCCAGAACATCATGCAGGCGCGGGCCGTCGGCGAGCGCAGCTGGGATTATGACCCTTTGGCGACCATTCGCTGATCTGCGGCCCTGCGTCGGTCGTGGATTTTACTGTGCGTATGCAGGGCGGCCTGGAAGCGGAGCGCGGTTCGCAGGGCTGGCGACTGTCGGATGACGGCGGCGAGTGATCGCCATGTCGGCGAGTCGCGTCGTTGGGTGAAAGCGCGTTCATCCTTGGCCCATGGGCAGGTCGTGGGGGTTGGCGTGGGCCATAGCGACAACTGTCCTTGGGGCGGGCCGTCCTTTTTGGCGAGGTTGCAGCGTCGGCAAGCCAATTGCAGATTGTCCCAGGTGTCGCCGCCGCCGTTTGCCTTGGCAATGCGATGATCCAGTTCGGGCGCAAGATCTGAGGTCGATCCGCGGGCGATGGGCGAGAGCGAACATCCGCAGATTTGGCACTGCCAGCGATCGCGGCGGGCGATCATGTCGAAAGAAATCATTTTTGCTCCTCTGCAGGGGGCGAGGAGCGTAATCACATTTTGCGGCAGGACGCGAATCCGTCACGGGCCGTAACGCCTTGTGGCGGCGTGTCTTTGTTAGCTCTCGTTAAGTCTCTTGGTGTCTCTTGGTGTCTCTTGGTGTGCATGGTTGTGCATGGTTGTGCATGGGTGTTCGCTTTTTTTATCCACATTATTTTTTAGCGCTAGATGCGGAGCGCGGGCCCGAGCATGCGCCACAGCAGGAGCAGGATGACGAGGACGGCTATCACCCACATGATCTTGACGACCATGTCGGGCAGCGGGATGCCGATCTGGCCGAGCACCCAGATGACGAGCCAGACGACGGCCGCGACCAGGCAGATGTAGATCAGCAGCAGGATGACGGACTCGACCATGTGAGCGCCTTCTGAGGTCGCTAGGCCTCGGCGGTCTCGGGGGGCGGCGGCTTGAGTTCGACGGTCGACCAGTGGCCGGGGGCGACGGCGCGCACGATGGTCTCGCCGGTCGAGAAGACGAGGCCTTCGACGGCCAGTTCGAGGCTTTGCGCGGCGACCTCGGTGGGGGTGCCGTCGATCGTCACGATCCAGGTGTCGGTGTCGTAGGCGGGCTTCTTCTTGGCGGCCATGGCGGGTGTCTCCCTGGTCGGTGAACGCCCACGGGTGGTGGCGGTTCCCGCTTCACTATAGCCGATCTGGTGGCTGCGTTGTAATGGCGCGAGGGGCGCGGTATCCTGTTACCTCATGCGCGCCAAGAAAGTGGAGCCGGTCGTCGTTCCCGCGTTGGCGGCCCTGCCGGCCGATCCGGCCTGCAGCCGCTGCCGGTTCAGGGTTGAGTGGACGCCGAAAGTGCCGAACGCCGTGTTGATGCGGCGCTGCCACCGATTTCCGCAGGCGGTCGAGATCACCGACGACCACTGGTGCGGCGAATACAGGGAGAAGGCTCATGTTGGACCAGGGGACAAGGGAAACTAAGAGCTTCTTCCGCTCGCGGCCGGCGAGCCGGATGGTCAGCAGCGAGACCACCCTCGACAAGGGCCTGTCCAAGGAGGTCGTGGCCACCGCGACCTTTGCCGGGTCGGTCCTGACTGCGGGGGCGTCCAATTTCCTGGTTTTCAAGGTCGGCGACCTGATCGAGATCGCGGGCACCGAGGGCGGGCTGAACAATGGCGATCGCACCATCCTGGCGCTGACGGCGACGACGCTGACCTGCGACTGGCCTTTTCACACCGAGGGCCCGACCGCCAACGTGGAGATCAGGACGACATGAATCCCACAGACGTGCGGCCATTCGTGGCCACCGGCAACACCGTCACGGTGGCGGCGACCGGCTCGAGCGCGGCGACGCTCCTGGTGAGCGGGCCGCGTGCCGGCAACCCCGAGATGCCGGCGACCTGCCGGGTGGTCAATGGCGGCACTGGCCTTGCCTTCGTGAAGTTCGGCTCCTCGACCGATGTCGCGGCGATCACCAACGACACGTCGGTTCCGGTGCCGGCCGGCAACACCGAGGTGTTCTGGGTGCCGGCGGGGACGACGCACATCATCTCGATCGTCGGCGCGGCGGGGACGGCGACGCTCTACGCCACGCTCGGCCAGGGCATCTAGGGGGCCCGCGTGCTGCGCGTGCGCGGCCCGTTCAATCGCACCCGAATCGTCATCGGCACGCCGTTCGTCGCGACCGCGGCTGCCAGGAAGCCTGCCGGGACTCTCCCGGCGGCGGCGGCAGCGAAGGTTGAGTATCCGGCTCCCGCGGCTCCCCCGCGGCCTCGCGGTCGGCCCAGGAAGCCATGACGACCTACAAGACCATCGTCGACCTGCCGGCGACGGTGCCCGGCGGTGCCGACCTTATAGAGGTGAGCCAGGTCGGCTCGAGCCGCCGGGTGACGATCGACCAGATCGCCGACGTCGTCGCCGAAATCCTGCCGCCGCCCGACTTGCAGTTCATGCACGTTGCCGATTTTGGCGCGACCAGCGTCGGCAACGCCACGGCAGCGATCCTGGCGGCGGCCAACGCCGCCCTAGCGGCTGGTGTTCCGCTGCACTTCTCGCCGATCACCTACACGATCTCGCGCATTACCTTTCCGACCGGCCTCGTCATCAAGTTCAATGGCGCGATCCTGCGCGCCGACGGCACGGTCACCGGCAGCAACGACATCGTCAACATCACGGGCGGCAGCTTCGACGACCTGCATGTGACGACGCCGGCAGTGACCTGTACCAGCCCGGTGCAGATACTTACTGGCTGCACCTTCGGCTCCATACGGCTGGTGGCCGACGCACAGTCGGCCAACAGTCTCACCTTCAACTCCGGTGCCGTGCGCCTGCTCGGCAATAACATCACAGGCGGCGACATCTACACCGAGAATTATGACGCTTCCGGCCTGTGCGGCAGCAATGTCACGGCGACGCCCGCCAGCAACATCCGCATCCGCACCTGGAAGTGCATCTCGATCAAGCGTGGCATGATGATCCGCAACATCATCGGCTTCTCGGCGCTCGAGCTGTGGGGCGACGTGATCAGCCCGCTCTATACGTTGGAAACCCGTGCACCAATGTTCAGCACCAGCGCGGCGCAAGACGTCAACATCGGCAGCATCTGGGGACGCGGTGGTACCGAGCATACATGGCGCTGCGGCGGTCAAGTCGGTTCGACGGTCACGACTAAGAACATTACCATTGGGCGGATCACGGCCATCAACTCGATGCGCTGCGGCGTCAAGATCAATGTCGATAGCGTGCTTGATGCGCGCCTGGTTGGCATCGACATCGGCCCGATCCTTGTCCAGAACGCCAGCTACGGTTCGGCACCAGGTGGCAACGAGGATGCGCTGCGTGTCGAGGACACTGATGGCGGCACCTTTGGTCCGGTGATGGCGCTCAATACGGATGGCTACAACGTATCGTGCTTCAACGGCATCATGATTGCCAACTGCACCAATGTGAACATCCGTCCCGGCAGCCTGATCAAGAACTGCTTCGGTCCCGGCGTCTACATCACCGACACCAGCGAAGCACTGGTCGGCACGGTCAAGAATATTCATGTTGGCAAGACCAAGGTGATCAGCGCGAACGGCGATGCCTGCTGGATCGACGCAGCGGCGACGACCATCGAGGACATCATCGTCGATGTCGACAGCGAGAACACCACCGGCTTTGCCTGGAAGGTCGACTGCGCCGCGGCCACCGCTCCGGTGATCCTGCGCGGCAACGTCCACAACGCGACCGCCGGGCTCTACAGCGGCTCGGCCGATGCCGACATCCGCCAGGAATACACCAGCGGCCCCGGTGGCGGTGGTGGTGGCATCACCGAGGCTGCCGCTGACCTCCGCTACGTCAACGTGGCCGGCGACACGATGACCGGCGCGCTCGTCGGCACGACGGCGACCATGAGCACGGCGATCGCCGTCGGCAGCAACGACTCGACGGTGGCGACGACCAAGTTCGTCAAGGACCAGGGCTACACGGCGAGCAGCGGAACAGTGACCAGCGTTGCGGTCGCCTCGGCCAACGGCTTTGCCGGCACCGTGGCGACGCCCACGGCGGCGGCCAGCATTACCCTGTCGACGACCATCAGCGGGCTGCTCAAGGGCAATGCAACGGCGATCTCGGCGGCCGTGGCCGGCACCGACTACATGACGCCGGGCAATGTGTCGGCGGCCTACCAGCCGCTCGATGCCGACCTCACCGCGCTGGCCGGGCTCAGCGCCACGGCAGGCCTGGTCGAGCAGACCGCGGCGGCGGCCTTCACCAAGCGCCTGATCGGCGTGGCCAACACCACCGACATCCCGACGCGGGCCAATGCCGATGCACGCTACGCGCCGATCTCGGTCACCGGCACGGTCTCGACCGTCTCGGTGGTCTCGGCCAACGGGCTGGCCGGCACGGTGGCGACGGCGGGCACCACGCCGGCGATCACGCTCTCGACCACGGTCAACGGCCTGGTCAAGGGCAACGCCACGGCGCTGAGTGCCGCGGTTGCCGGAACCGACTACATGACGCCAGCCAACGTGTCCGCTGCCTACCTGCCGCTGGCGGGCGGCACGCTGAGCGGACCGGGCACCCTGACGACGGCGGGACTGACGGCCACGACCGGCACGTTCAGCGGAGCCGTCACGACAGGCGGATTTACCGTCGGCTACCTCGACATCCCGCAGAACGTCCAGGCCAGCACCTACACCACGGTCCTGGCCGATGCCGGCAAGCACGTCTACCACGCGGTCGCGGCGGCGGCGGCGACATGGACCATCCCGGCCAACGGCACGGTGGCCTACCCGATCGGGACCACGCTCAGCTTTGTCAACGACTCGGCCAATGCCATCACCATCGCCATCACGACCGACACGCTGGTGTGGTCGCCCGGCACGACGACCGGGTCACGCATCCTGGCGGCCGGCGGCATGGCAACGGCGCTCAAGGTCACAGCCACGCGCTGGCTGATCAGCGGCACCGGGCTCACATGAACGCCCGCGCCCACCTGCTGGCGATCCCTTCGGGCGATGCCGCCGCCCTCGCCTGGCAGGCCAGCGTGGTGGCCAACGGCGGCACTGTCAGCGCCGGCCGGCTGGCGATCGTCGACACTTTCATCGTCGCCGAGAAGGCGGCCGGGACGTGGGCGCTGACCGACGACTACTGGCCGCTGTGGGGCGAGGATGCGATCGGGGGCCTGACGTCGCTGAAGCAGCGCCGGCTGGCCACGGCGGTCAATGTGCCGACCTTCACGGCCGACCGCGGCTATGCCGGTAACGGCACGACGAGCTATCTCAGCACAGGGTTCATACAGTCGGTCCATTCGGTTGCGATGAGCGGAGCCAATCTCAGGCTTGCTGTCTACCAGCGCGACAACCTTGCTGTGAACACTTCGGCGGCTGGCGTGAACGAAGCCGCGACGCGAGGTCTTTTCCTGCGAACACGCGGCACGACAAACTTCTTGGGGGGCCAGGCTAACTGCACGTCAGTAAACTCCACTGCCACAGTAGCAACCTCCGCTGGCTGGTCGGCGGTCTCGCGCACGTCGACACCGGGCAATCTCCTGCAATTCTGGAAGAACGGAGCGACGATCACGACTCCCGTGCCTGGCACGTTCACGGCGTCATTGCCGACCACCACCATCTTCATATGCGCGCATAATGTTGCTGGTACTCCTACTACTCCATCGACGGCCCAGATCGCCTTTGGCTGCATCGGCGCATCGCTCAGCTCGGCGCAGGAGGCGGCGCAGTACACCAACGTGCAGGCGTGGGCGACGGCAATCGGGGCAAACGTATGACCCAGGTGCCGATCATCCGCATCACCTCCGACGGATCGTGGCGCACGACCGATTCGACCGGCGGCGGCTTCCCGGCGACCGGCTCGGTGCGGATCAGCGGCTATGACGACGTGCCCGAGTTCGACATCGATGCGGTGCTCGAGGCGTACTTCCCCGGCATCGTCGTCCAGAGGAACCTGGTCGACGCAATCACCGTCTGGCTGATCGAGCACGGCACGGTGACGCAAGACGACGTCGACGAGATACTGGCTCTCGCCAACATCATCCTGGCGGGCCAGATCAAGCCGCCGACGTTGCCGACCGCCCAGGACAACTACTTCTCTCCGGTGCCCTACCCGCCCGGCATGCAGCGCTGGCCGCAGTCGAACCCGACGCCGGGCGGCTGGTCGATCGTCGACACCGAGAAGGTCGTGCATGGGGGGCAGTCATGATCATCGAAGCCTGCTCGCCCGACGACATCAGGACCGCGCCCAACTTCGACGACCTGGTCGTCGAGTACGCGCTCGAGGCCGGCATGCCCGAGATGCCGTGGCCGAGGGTCGACTGGCAGACCTACCGGACGATGGAGGAGGTCGGCACCCTGCATGTCTTCGCCGCCCGCGACAAGGCCGCGTCAGACGCGGGCCCCGGTGTGCTGGCCGGCTTCGTCGTCGTCATCATGACGATGATGCCCGAGTACGGCGTGCGGCTCGCCTGCACCGAGGCGTTCTTCGTCGCCAAGGCCTGGCGCAGCACCGGGGCCGGCCTGAAGCTTCTGGCGGCGGCCGAGGCGTGGGCGCGGTCGCACAAGGCGCCGGGCCTGGCGGTCTCAGCACCGCTCGGCGGCAAGCTGGCGGAGGTCCTGCCAAAGTGCGGCTTCCGCGAGGTCGGCCGCACCTTCTTCAAGAGCTATTCCAATGGCTCATGACCTCATAGCCGCTCCCGCGGTGCCGGCGATGGACGCGCACGCCATCGCCATGGTGCGCGAACTGCAGGCCCAACTGGAGACGCTGCCCCAGGTGCCGGTTCGCATGCACCACGTCCTGCATGGCGGGATGTATGCCCGGACGTGCTACATCCCGGCCGGTCATCTGCTGGCCTGCTGCCTGGTGCGGGTGCCGACCATCGTGGTGCTGGCCGGCTCGGCCAACGTCTATGTCGGCAAGGACGAGCCGCTGCGGCTGGAAGGCTACAGCGTCCTGCCGGCCAGTGCCGGGCGCAAGCAGGCCTTCCTGTCGGTGACCGACTTCGCGCTCACCATGTTCTACGCGACGAAAGCAAAGACGGTGGCGGAAGCGGAGGACGAATTGACCGGGGAGTCAGAGATGCTCGCCTCGCGCCGCGACAAGCTGAACACCGTCATCATCACGGGAGAGTGAGATGTCTTCAGTCGCCACCATCGCTGCCGTGACCACCGCGGCCGTTGCCGTGGCCGGCACGGCCTACACCATGATCTCGTCGTCGAGCCGTCAGTCGAGCGGCGGCGGCGGCGCGCAGGTCATGCCGCAGCAGATGCAGATGCCGGACCTGCCGCAGCCGGTCGCCGCGGTCGAGCCCGAGCCGGTGCCCGAGAAGGAAACCGCCAAGCCCAAGATGGAAGCGGAGGCCCCCGACCCGGCGCGCGGCGTGCAGGGCACGGTGATGACTGGCGGGTTGGGCGACACCAGCGAGACGAAGACGAAGAAGAAGACGCTTCTTGGTTCATAGGAGGACCTGATCATGACTGTTCTCGCCGAGGCGATGGCCGCCCAGGAGTTCGGGAAGGACGCGCAGGGCAACATCCGCTGGCCGGGGGCGGGGGCGGACGCGGCTGCGGCTGCGGCACCGGCGGCCCCAGCGAGAGCCGCACCGGCTGCGGCACCCGCGGCCCCGCCGGCCCCGGTCAAGCCGACCAAGCTGACGGCCGAGCCTGTTCCCGAGCCGCCGGTGGTCGGCCAGGCCTCGCCGATGGACCGCACCGAGATCAAGAAGAAGACGCTTTTGGGGGCCTAGCCTATGGACGAGCGCGCACGCGAGGTCGTCAACGGCTGGAACAAGGCCGACAGCGACCGTGGTACCTGGAAGACCCACTGGCAGCAGATCGCCGAACTGTGCCTGCCCGAGCGCAAGGACTACTTCGTCGAGCTGACACCGGGCATGAAGCGCAACCAGCAGGTCTACGACGCGACGCCGATCTTTGCGCTGATCCAGTTTGCCAACGGCCTGCACTCGCTCCTGACCAGTCAGACCCTGCGCTGGTTCGCGTCGCGCTGCGACGACGAGCGCATCGACAACATGCAGAGCGTGCGGGCGTGGTGGGATGCCGTCGACAACGAGATGTATTCGTATTTCAACGGCCCCCGGCACAACTTCGCCAGCCAGAGCCACGAGCTGTACCTCGACCTCGGCTCGATCGGCACGGCCGTGATGGCCGAACTGGAGAGCGAGCGCAGCGGCATCCTGTTCTCGACCAGGGGCCTCAAGGAATGCGTGCTGTTTGAGAACGAGGAGGACCGGGTCGACGCGCTGATCCGCAAGTGGAAGTGGACGGCCAAGCAGGCGGTCGAGGCGGGCTTCGTCACCGAGAAGGTGTGGAAGGCCTACGAGGCTGGCGACACCGAGCCCAAGTTCAATTTCCTGCATTCGGTCAGGCCGCGGCCGGTCAGAAATCCCGACCGCGCCGGCGAGGCCAAGCACAAGGCGTGGGAGTCGGTCTACGTCGCCGAGGAGGACTGCCAGATCGTGCGCGAGGGCGGCTTCGACGAGTTCCCCTACCTGTGCCCGAGGCTGTCGAAGGCGAGCAACGAAATCTACGGCCGGGGCTGCGGGATGACCGCCCTCCCCGACATGAAAATGCTCAACGAACTTTTGAAGCTCACCATCAAGAGCGGCCAGAAGCTGGTCGACCCGCCGCTGCAGATCCCCGACGACGGCTTTTTGCTGCCGATCAAGACGGTGCCGGGCAGCCAGAACTACTACCGCGCCAACTCGCCCGCCCAGGCGCGCATCACCCCGATCGAGACGCGGGGAAGATGGGAAGTCGGCAAGGACATGCTGCAGGATCTGCGCGGCCAGATTAACCGGGCGTTCTTCGTCGAATGGATGACCATGCCGACGGCCAACCCCAACGACCTCGCCGGCGCCGGCAAGGGTGTCACGGCGACCTGGGTACTGCAGCAGCGCGACGACCGCATGCGGCTTTTGTCGCCGTTGCTCGCCCGGCTCCAGGCCGAGTATTTAGGCCCGCTGATTGACCGCACCTTCATGATCCTGTGGCGCAAGTCGCTGCGCCTGCAGTTCGGCGAGGGCTCGCCTTTCCCGCCGCCGCCCGACGTCCTGATGCAGAAGGGCAGGGAGTGGCACGTCGAGTATGTAAGCCCGATCGCGATTGCCCAGCGCTCGAGCGAGATGGACAGCGTGAGCCGCATGATCCAACTGCAGGCGACCTTAAAGACGCTCAATCCGAACGCTCCCGACATCATCGACCACGAGGCCATCATGCGGCTGGCCGCCATCGACCTGCACGCCCCGGCGGTGACGTTGAAGTCGCCGGCCAAGCTCCAGCAGGAGCAGCAGGCCAAGGCGCAGGCCGAGCAGCTGATGGCGGGCTCGGAGGCCGCCGCCAACTACGGCGACGCCTTCAAGAGCGCCGGCCAGGGCACCGCGGCGTTCGCCGAGGCCCAGCAGTGAACGCACCTGAACTGGTCCTGTCGTGCAACGCGGCCGGCTGTCTGGCGCTGCCCGAGTGGACCCCTCGCCTGTTCGTCCCCGCCAGGGCGGCGGGCGAGGAGAACCACCAGCACACGCCGATCCGCATGATGCTGGTCGACATCCATTTCTGCGCGCCGCACTGGGAGATGTATGCCTCGCTCGACTCGATCCTGCGTGACGAGATCAAGGCCAGGATCGAGGAGCGCGGCCGGCAGATCTGGCCGCAGGGCGTGCGGCCCGACTTCGATGCCGCCCTGATCTACAAGGTCGGCATCCACACGCCCGAGTTCGCCCGCTTCATCGAGCGTCTGGGCTACCAGACCGATGGCCTGGGCTTCAGCCGGTCCACGGTTCAGCGCCGCCACGCATGAGCCTGAGCCTGATCCCCGGCCCGCTGCGCCGGCGCATCGCGCTGATCAAGGCCTACAAGGACGTCTTCGGCTCGATCGACGGCCAGGTTGTCCTGAAGGACCTGGTCGCCCGCGCCGGAATCCTCGAGGCCGAGCCGGGCAAGTTCGCGGCCGGGCGGCGCTCGATCGTGCTCGAAATCCTCCAGCAGATGCGCTTCGACGAGACCGCCCTGATGGCGCTGGCGGCCGAACGTCTGGACGAGGGCGGCGAACAGGGGTAAACCGCATCCTCTAGGACACGGTATCCAGTTACCCCACTGTACTTCACGGTTCCATGGCCGACGACGGCACACAATCAGCCACTCCCCAGTCCAATGGCGCGACGCCTCCTCCCCCGGCCGCGTCTGCGGGGGAATGGACCGCTTCCCTGCCACCCGACGTTCGCGGCCACGCCTCGCTGAGTGACGTCAAGGACGTCGGTGACCTTGCCAGCCGCTACGTCAAGCTGAACAAGCCGTTCGCCGAGCAGCTGCCCGAGAAGATCCGGGGCGAGGCGGCGTTCAAGGACATCAAGTCGATCGATGCCCTGGCCGACTCCTACTACAACGCCCAGAAGATGATCGGCGTGCCAAAGGACCAGCTCCTGCGGCTGCCGACCAGCGACAAGCCGGAAGACTGGGCGCCGGTCTATGACAGGCTCGGCCGCCCGGCCAAGCCCGACGACTACAAGCTCAAGGTGCCCGAGGGCTTCCCGCCGGCCGAGAAGGCCTACGCCGAATCGGTGATGGCCGCCGCCCACGGGGCTGGCCTCAGCCAGAAGCAGTTCGAGACCATGACGGGCTGGCTCTACGAGCGGGCCGGCGCGTCGATCGCGGCGCAGCGGGCGAGCGCGGAAGGCACCCGAGCCGAGCGCATCGATTCGCTCAAGACAGAATGGGGCCAGGCCTTCGAGAACAAGGTCGCGCAGTCGCGCGCCGCTCTGGGCCATTACGCGGAAGCGGCCGGCCTTGGCGACGAGTTGAAGAAGGCGATGGACGAGACCGGGGCGGGCAACCACCCGGTGTTCATCAAGCTGTTCAACCATCTCAGCCGCAACCTGCACGAGGACGGCCATCTCACCGGCAAGGCGTTCGGCGACACCGGCCTGTCCTCGCCGGTCGAGGCCCAGCAGCAGATCAACGCGCTGCGCGGCGACGCCAACTTCATGAAGCAGTACCACAACCCCAACCGTCGCGACCCGGCCCACCAGGAGGCCGTCGCCAAGATGGAAGCGCTCTACAAGCTGGCCCACCCCGACGGGCGGGCCGCGTAATTCGGGTGATGCGGGGAGCCTCCGACAGGTAGGTCCGCAAACACCAACGCCGGGCGGGCGGTAAGCGCCAAGGCAAGGGTCCGTTTCACGGGCAGCTCGAGCCGTTGTCACGCAACACAACGGGAGCATCCCAGCTATGTCCTTCACGGTAACCACGGCATTCGTTCAGCAGTTCAACGAAAACGTGGCGTTTCTGGCTCAACAGGTGGAATCACGTTTCCGGGGCAAGGTCCTCGAGGACATGATCCAGGGCGAGAGCGCCTACATGGAACAGGTGGCCCCATCGGCCGCCCAGAAGATCACGAGCCGCCACAGCGACTCGCCGGTCATGAACACGCAGCATCTGCGCCGTCGTCTCGCACCATACGATTATGGCTGGGGCGACCTGATCGACAACCTCGACAAGATGAAGCTGCTGATCGACCCGACCAGCACGTATGCGAAGACCGGCGCGATGGCCATGAATAGAGGCCAGGACGACGAGGTGATCGCGGCGTTCTTCGGCACGGCCTACACCGGCCACTCGGGCGGCACGGTGCTCACCTGGCCGAACGGCAACTCGGAGTCGGTCCCGACGCAGCCCGGCGGCACCGTGGTCGCGGTCAACGACTGGGCCTACGGCAACGGCACCGGCAACTCGGGCCTGACGATCTCCAAGCTGGTGTCGGCGTCGGTGGCGCTCGACGCGGCCGAGGGCGACGAGGGCGAGGATCGCTACTGTGCGATCAAGGCCATCCAGAAGGGCAACCTGCTGGCGACGACGGAAGCGACCCTGAAGGAGTTCGGCGTGGCCAAGGACGACCTCGCCCCGCTGCGCGACGGCAAGATCGCCTTCATCCTGGGCTTCCAGCTGATCCACAGCGAACGCCTGCAACTCAACGCTTCGGCGCAGACCAGGGTGCCGGCATGGCGCAAGTCGGCGATGGGGCTCGGCATCAACAAGGACATCTCGGCCCGTATGGCGGAGCGCGCTGACAAGCGGTTCAGCATGTACGTCTACCTCGATATGTCGATCGGTGCGACGCGCCTGGAAGAGTCCAAGCTCGTCGAAATCGTGTGCGCGTAGAAGGAGGTCAGACACATGGCAATCGCAATCCAGGCCGGCACCAACATGGCGATGGTCCTCGCCAACACCGGCGGCAACCTGCAGACGCTTCCCAACCAGCTGGTCGGGGCCAAGCCGCACATCTGGACCGAGCGCATCACGCTCGCGTCGCAGGCGTCGGGCGTCAACATCCCGGTGGCGCGCATCCCCTACGGCAGCGCGCTGCTCGACATCGTGGTCACCGGCTCGGTGTCGCTCGGCACCAGCACGCTGGCGTTCGGCGACATGAACGCCGTGGCCCGCTTCTCGGCGGCCGTGGTGAACACCGCGGTCGACACGGCGACCCACAAGCTGAACTCGGCCTCGGCCGGCGCACTGCTGACGACCTGCTACGACTATCTCGGGGTCGCCAGCACGGCCTACGAGGACGTCATCATGACGGTCGCGGCGGCGGCGCTGCCGGCGTCCGGCACGCTGGTCGTCAGCATCTGGTACCAGGACCCCGGCGTTTAGCAGCCTCGTCTCTTCTGCGAGGGGTACTTGCGGCCGGGGTTCAGCGCATGCCCCGGCCGTCTTTTTGAGGAGGACCCATGGCTCAGGGTGACAGTGCGACCTCGGTGGCCAACATCGCCCTCATCGCGCTCGGCGAGAAGCCGATCACGGTGCTCTCGGAGAACAACAAGAACGCCACCCTGGTCAACGCCCGGCTCGACGATGTGCGCCGCTTCGTCCTGCGCTCCCACCCGTGGCGCTGCGCCAAGAAGCAGGCGCAACTGGCCGCCGCGGCGACCGCGCCGCTGTTCAACTGGACGTCGAAGTACCCGCTGCCGGCCGACTTCATCCGCTTCTACAACGAAGACGAGATGACCGAGGTGATGGGCATCTGGGAGATCATGGACGGCCATGTCTACACCAAGCGCCAGGGCGCGCTCGACTGCGAGTACATATTCGACCTGCAGGACTACACGCGGATGGACGCGGCAATGATCCACGTCATTGCCTACCACCTCGCGGCCGAGATCGGCCTGCCGATCACCCAGAACCCGTCGCGTGTCGAGCTGTCGCTGCGGATGATGTCGGGCAAGCTCGACCTCGCCCGCACCGTCAACGCCCAGGAGGCGAGCCCGCGTGAGTGGAACGTCGACGTGCTGCTGTGGAGTAGAAATTGAGGCAGGACCTCGAGCTTACGAGTTTCACGAAAGGTGAGTTGTCGCCGAGGCTGCGCGGAAGAACGGACTATGAGGGATATTTCAACGGCTGCGAGACGCTCATAAACATGGTGGTGATGCTGCAGGGCGGCGTCACCCGGCGTCCCGGCACGCTGTTTAGCGCCTACACCAAGTTCCAGACTGACGACACCAACGGCAAGTGCCGCCTGATCGCCTTCCAGTTCTCGGTGACCCAGGCCTACATCCTGGAGTTTGGCCACCTCTACATGCGGATTTACCGCGACCGCTTCCCGGTGGTCGACGGCGCCGACGTGCCCATCGAGATCGCCACGCCATGGACCGGAGCCCAGGTGTTCGAGCTCGGCCATGCCCAGTCGGCCGACGTGCTCTACGTCACCCATCCGCAGCACCAGCCCCGGACGATCTCGCGGACCTCGCACACGTCGTGGACGATCAGCTTTTTCGCGCCGCTCGACGGCCCCTACCAGGACGCCAAGTCCGGCCAGGGCAACCTGACCCTGGGCGCGACCTCGGGCTCGGTGTCGATGACCTGGGACTCGGTGATCGGCCTCAACAACGGGGCCGGCCTGACGGCCAACGACGTCAACCGCTCGGTGCGCTTTGCCGGCACCGCCAACTGGTACTGGCTCGTCATCTCGGCGGTCGGCAGCGCCACCACCGCCACCGGCACCGTCATGGCGGCGGTCCAGAACGGTGCCGCCGGGCCGCCGACCGACATGGTCGGGCCGAGCGACGAGTGGCGCATGGGCGCGTGGTACACCGGCAACTGGCCGTGGCTCGTGTCGTTCTGGCAGCAGCGCCTGTTCTTCAGTTCGACCAACGCCCAGCCGTCGCGCATCGACGGCAGCCAGGTCAACGACTTCACCAACTTCGCGCCGACGCTCAGTGACGGCACGGTGGTCGACAACGCGGCGGTCAGCTGGATCATCGTCGACGACCAGGTCAACGCCGCGCGCTGGCTGGTGGCGGCAGGCTCGGCGCGCACGCCGCAGCTGGCGATCGGCAACGACGGCTCCGAGCAGGTCGTGCAGGCCGGCGGCTCGGCCCAGGCGCTGACGCCGACCAGCGTACAGGCCTTCCGCGAGACCAACATCGGCTCGAAGGCCTACTCGACGGCGCTGCGGGTCAACAAGGCGGTGATCTTCGCATCGTTCGGCGGGCGCAAGCTCTACGAGTGGGCCTTCAACTGGCAGTCGGACGGCTACATCGGCGCCGACAAGTCGGTCGAGAGCGAGCACCTGACGAGAAGCGGCATCGTCGACCTCGCCTACCAGAAGCGGCCCTATTCCATCATCTGGGCGATCAAGGAGGACGGCGGCCTGATCGGCCTCACTTACCTCCCCGAGCAGGCGGTCCAGGGCTGGCACCGCCACCGCATGGGCGGCAACTACTACACCGGCCAGCCGATCGTCGAATCGATCGCCTGCATGCCGGCCCAGGACAACACCTACGACGAACTGTGGCTGGTCGTGAAGCGCACCATCGACGGCGTCGTCGTTCGCACGGTCGAGGTGATGGCCAAGTACTTCGACGACCAGCCGCAGGGCCAGGCCGTCTTCATGGACCTGGCACTGGCGTCCGAGCTCAACCTCCCGCCGGGCACCCTGGTGGCCGACACGATAGAAAAGAGCGACGGCATCGACCAGGTCGTGGTCACCTTCACCGTCACCGGGGCGGCGCCCTTCGTGGCCGGCGATGTCGGCTCGATCATCCGCTACAACGGCGGCTCGGCCATCGTCACCGGGTTCGTCTCGTCCACCGAGGTCACCGGCCTCTGGTACCACAGCCCGACCAACCTCAAGCCGGCCGCCCCCGATGCCTGGTCGATGACGCCGCAGAACGACACCTTCTCGGGCCTCGACCACCTCGAGGGCGAGGACGTCCAGATCCTGGGCGACGGCGCCGATTTCGGCGTCGAGACCGTGGTTGGCGGCGTAGTCACCATCGATCCCTCGCGGGGCCAGACTTCGGCCGCGATCATCGGCCTGCCGATCCGCTACCGCCTGGTGTCGATGCCGTGGGCGCCGCGCCAGGCCGCCGACAGCCAGGGCCACGCCAAGACCGTCGCGACCCTGTGGCTGCGGCTCTACCAGTCGCTCGGCTGCGAGTACGGCCGCCAGATCACCGACGAGTACACCGGGCGCACGGTCGACGAGACCGACAGCCTTCCGACCCGCAATACGCTCGACGTGATGGGCGAGGCGCCGCCGCTCGAATCGGGCATCTACCGCCTGCCGATGCCGGGCGGCCACGACCAGGAAGGCCAGATCGTCATCAAGGGCGAGGGTCCGTACCCGACCACCGTGCTGGCGATCCTGGCCCACGCCGACGTCGGCGAACTGCCGGGAGGAGGCTGACATGGACGCTTCCAGCATGACGGCCATCGCCAACATGGTCACCCAGGCGGCCGGCACGGTGTCGGCGGCCTCCGCCCAGCAGCAGCAGGGCGCGGTGTCCAACCGGGCGGCCGGCATCCAGGCGGCGGCCGTCACCTACCGGGGCGAGACCAACGCCACGATCGCCGAGTACCGGGCGGGCCTGACCGAGTGGGCGGCCACGACCAACGAGGGCTTCGCGATGGCGCGGGCCAACCGCGTCGAGGCCGAGGCGGCGGCCCAGGCCGAGATCATCTCGCGCTCGACCTCGCGGGTGATGGGCCGGGCGACGGCAGCCTATGGTGCGGCGGGGGTGAGCGGCGGCTCGTCGCTGTGGGTGCTGAACGACATCGCCACCGAGGGCCAGCTGCAGGCCAACCTGGCGGTCTACGGCGGCAAGGTGCAGGCCGGCGACATCCGCCAGCAGGCGAAGTTCGACACCCAGGCGGCGCAGAGCCAGGCGGTGATCTACCGGGCGATGGCGGTGGCCGAGCGGCAGTCGGCCCAGATCGGCGCGGCGGCGCTCTATGCCGGCGGCCAGGTCGCAGCCGACGCGGCCACCATGGCTGCCGGCAACACCCTGCTGACCGGGCTCGCCTCGGTTGGCGGCAAGGCGGCCGATCTGTTCGGCAAGAGCTCGACGACGCCGACAACGACGCCGACGCCGCTCAATCCGGCGACCATGCCGAGCACGAGTTCGATTGATAACAAGATCGCACCGACGGTGAACTTCTGATGGCCGTCATCCCGCAGATCGTCACGAGCCCCGGCGCGGTGCCGTCGACCGGCGGCTCGCAGGTTCGCGTTTCGCCGCAGGTCGACGTCCGCGCTCCCGCCGATCCCTCGCAGGCGCTGGGCGCGGCGGCGTCGATCGAGTCGCAGGCCTTCCAGACGACGGCGCGGGCGGGCGAGAAGCTGGCCGACTACGGCGAGCAGTTCGCCGACCAGTACGTCAAGGCCAAGCTCAACGTTGACGCGGCCAACCACCAGGCCGACCTGTCGAAGCAGTTGCACGAGGCCGAGTTCGAGTCCTCCAAGATCGCCGACCGCGCCGCTGCGACCACCGATTTCGACCAGAGAGCCGCCAAGATCAAGGACGACTTCGCCGCGAAGGACGTCAACCCGCAGGTGCGCGCCGCGGTCGATGCGAGCCTGCCCAACCAGATCGCGCTGCGCCGGGCGTCAGCGCAGAACGCTTCGTTCGGCCTCGAGAGCAAGGCCCAGGTCGGGCAACTGATCAGCAACATCGACCAATACAACAAGCAAGCGATCGATGCCCAGGACCCGCGCCTGACCGAGACCCTCATTCAGCAGGCCAACGACGCCATCGACGGGCGCGTGGCCGGCGGCTGGCTGAGTGCCGAGGTCGCGGCGAAGATGAAGGTCGACTTCGGCAGCAACGTCTATCTCACCAAGATCGAAGTCGCGATGCAGAAGGACATGGCGTCGGGCATCGCGCTCTACGACGCGACCAAGGGCAAGCTCAACGCCAGGGACAGCGCGAAGGCGGCGGTCATGGTCGAGGATCGTCGCAAGCACGTCGAGGCCGACAGCACGGTCTCGAGCGCCATGCCGGTGTTCGGCGGCGATGAAAAAGACCGCGTCCATCGCGCCATCGTCGGCCAGGAAAGCGGCGGCCGGCAGGTCGATGCCTCGGGCAACATCCTGACATCGTCCAAGGGCGCGCTCGGCGCCGGCCAGATCACGCCGGGGACGTTCGCTCAATTCGCCAAGCCGGGCGAGAGCATCACCAACAAGGAGGACAATCTCCGCGTCAGCAAGCGCATCACCGATCACTACATGGAGAAGTACAACGGCGACTGGCAGCGGGCGGCGGTGGCCTACTTCTCGGGCGAGGGCAATGTTGCGCCGGCCGGGTCGCCGACGCCGTGGAAAGTGGATAGCAGCGACGGCCGCGTGAAGACTTCGGAGTACGTCAACCAGGTCGGCGCCCGGCTCGGCGGCGCGGCGGCCCCGCAGGGCGACCAGTTGGCCCAGTGGAAGATCGATGGCTACCGCTACATCCAGAGCCTCGTTGACGACAAGACGCTCGACCCGGAAGCCCGCAACCGGCAAATCTCGATCGCCAACCAGCGGCTCAACATCGGCAACTCCATCGTGCTCGAGCAGCGCAAGTCGGCGGCCGACACGGGAGAGGCGCTCGCGATCAAACTGAACACCGGGCAGTACACGATCGGCGGGTTCCAGCAGGTCTCCGACCAGTTCAGGGCAGCAGGCGACAACTCGAACGCCGACACCTACCAGGTCCTCGCCAACAACGAGGCCCAGCTGATCGAGGATTCCAAGAACCCGCCGGCCCAGCGCTCGGCTGCCAGCATGCTGCTGCCCGGCGCGGGCGGCAGAATCGCCGCCCAGCAGCATGCCCAGGTGCTGGCCGACGCGACCGAGCGGCGGCGGCTCGAGGCGGCGCATCGCACAGAGAACCGCCAGTCCGGGGCGGCGGAAGAGAAGATCATCGACGACAGCATCGGCACCGACGTCAACCCGGAGGCGCTGAAGCAGAACATGCGCAACACGCTGGCCTACTACACGGCGGCCGGCGACGACGCGAAGGTCGAGAGGCTGAAGGAGAAGTTCAACGCCATGCTCGATGGCGCGATCATGCAGAAGCTGCCGCCGGCCGAGCGCAACCGGCTTAAGCTCGAGCTTCAGGAAATCGCCAACAGCAAGGACGGTCTCAGCATCAGGGACTCCACCCTGCTGAAAATCCTCGACCGCAAGGAGACGGACAACCAGCAGCGCTGGGACCAGGACCCACTGACGGCGGCCCACAACATCGGCCCCAGGTACGGCGGCATCTCGCTGCAGCCGTTCAACACGAACGTGCTGCAGGACCGCGATGCCGCCCAGCTGTGGGCGAACCAGCGGCTGCATGACCTGAGGCAGGCGACGTATCGCAGGGACGGCAGCGTGAGCGTCCTGCCGGCCAACTACTTCACGCCGACCGAGATGAGCGACATCACCCAGAAACTCGCCACCATGAAACCCCTCGAGGCGAAGATGTTCCTGGCCAACCTCGCCGCCGTCGTGCCGGCGCAGGCGATCGCCCTGATCGGCCAGCAGATGTCGCAGAAAGATCCGGTGTCGGACAGCTACGCCGGCGCGCTCGGCCTGTTCGCCCGCAACAAGAAGGACGATGTCGAGATCGGCAAGCGCGTCATCGACGGCATGAACTGGCGGACCAAGGGTGGCGAGGACGGCAAGTCGAGGATCGACGTGAACGCTGCCCTGTTCACCGCCATCGACAACCAGCTGGGCGGTGCCCGAACCGGCATGACTCCCGATGCCATCCGCATGCAGAACAACGTCATCATCTCGAACTACGTCGCCCTCACGGCAGGCTCGCCCGACCGGGCGGCCATCAAGCCAGACCAACTCAGTCAGGCGATCACCGAGATCGTCGGCAAGCGAGCGAACATCAACGGCGCCGACACGCTGATCGCCCGCGAACTGGAGCCCTACCAGGTCCGCAACGGCCTGGCGTCAATCGGGCCTGCCGACGTTGCCAGCCTGCGCGCCTCCTCCGACGGCAAGCCGATCACCGACGCGACGATCCGCCAGCGGGGCCAGATCGTGCCGTATGGCGACGGCCTGTACACGGTCGTCATCCCCGACCCCCTGAAAGCCGCCCGCATGGCCCAGGTCATCGACAACACCACCGGCCGGCCGTGGGTCATCGACATCCATCCGCTGATTGCTCGTGGCGATACGACCAACCGTGCGAGCCGGTCGGAGAATCCGCCGAGCATGCCGAGGTCGACCCGCGGGATACCCGTCATCGTTCCGACCGAGCCGGTGCCGCCCCAATGAGCATCCTCGGCCTGATGGAGAACACGGCGGACACCGCCCAGACGACGCCCGATCTCAGCGCCTCGCCGTCGACCAACAGCGAGCGCTTTGCCGCAGCGTGGAGTGCCGGCCAGTCGCCCGACCGCTACTGGAACGAAGCGCGGGTCCGAATCGGCAAGGCCGAGCAGATCATCGACACCGTCCACTCCCTGACCGGCGAGCGCTACCTCAATCCCTACGACGTCAACAGTCCGATGCAGGATGAGATGGACCTGATGCCGGCCGAGATACAGGCCAAGCGCCTGGCGGCATTGCGCGAGGGCGCACGCAAGGCACGGTCGAAGGCGGACAAGTTCGGCGGCATGCCCGATGACCTGCTCGACCCCGACAGCGTCGACATCGCCGTGGCCGGGGAGAGCCGTGCCGCCCGCACCGCCGACGAGCGCCTGACCGGGACCGGCGGCGGGGTCGGCGCCTTCCTGGGCGCGGCGGCGGCCGAGACGGCAAGCCCGCATGGCATCGCCTCGTCGTTCATCCCGGTGACCCGGATGGGCGGCGCGGTGGCCCAGGTCGGCCTGCGCGCCTTTGCGGCTAACGTGGCCAAGGAGGCGGCCTTCCAGGGCGGTGCCGCCGCCGTGGTGCAGTCGTTCGGCACCCTCATCGACTACCAGACGCGCAAGCAGTTCGGCACCGAGCAGACCAACGAGCAGATCATGGAGGAGATCATCTCGGCGGCCGGCGGGGGGGCCATCATCGGCGGTGCCTTCCGCGCCATTCACATCGGCGTGCTCAAGCTCGCCAGCCGCGGCGTCGACATCCCGGAGCCGATCCTCGATCGGGCGCGCATGATGGAGGAGGGCGACCTCTACGGGAACAAGAACCCGCTGCGCATCAACCCCGGCCAGATGGAGGTCGCGACCGACCAGGCGATGGGGGCCGCCGTGCTCGGCCGGGCGGCGTCGCCCAATGTCGACGTCAGTCCTGCCCAGACCCTGCACGAGGCGGCCCGCCGGCTCGATCCCGAATTGATGCAGCGTTACGACGCGGCGGTGGCGTGGCGCGACGAGGCGCGTGCCCTCCTCGCGCCGACCGACGAGACCATCGCCATGCTGAAGAAGAGAGCGGACGACGCCGATGCAGCGATTGCCGCAGCGGGACCGCAGACTAAGGAGGGCGCTGAGAAGCTCGGCCAGCAGGCCCGCATGGCGCGGGAAATCTACGAGGACGCCGTGGCGCGGGCCGAGGCGCAGGGCGTCGGGGCGCCGATCGAGACCCAGGTCTCGGAGAGCATGCGCCAGCAACTGCAGGCGGCCGACCTCGAGCTGCGCGAACTGATCCCCGAGATCAACAAGGTGATGACGAGGGCCGGCGAGGAGGTGACCGCAGCGCAGAGAGCGGCAGAGGCCGCAGAGGCCGCCCGCGCCGAGCCGACCCCGCTGTCGCCGGAAGCCGGCATCTCCGAGGCCAGGCTGTCGCCCGAGGAAGTCTCCCGCGTCCGCGATCTGCAGGAGCAGATCGCCGACTATGAACGATTCCGCGACAAGGCGAGCCCTGAGGATGCGCCGGCTTGGCAGCAGGCGATCGACGACTTCAACACCGAGATCGCCAAGATCATGGACCTCGACATCGCCGACCAGGCTCCGGTCAAGGCGGCGATGAAGCGGCTCGAGGCGGCACCGAGCAACCCGATGCAGGCCCCTCGGCCGGCACCGCCGGAACCAAAGCCGCAGCCGTCCACCGCCAAGCTCCCCGGCGAGAGCGCCGAGGACAAGGCCATCCTGCAGCAGGCCAAGCAGATCATGGACAACGAGAAGCTCGCCGGGGCCCCCGAGGCCAGGCAGCAGATGGAAGAGATCGACATCAAGGAGCAGCAGTACCTGGCGGCAACCGGCTGCGTCGTAGGAGTCCTGTGATGGCAAAGATTTACGACGACTGTCTGAACGAGGCGGTGGCGGCCCGGAAGATCACCCAGTCGACGGCCGACAAGATGCGGAAGTTCATTGCCGAGGCCGAGAAGGAGGCCGTCGCCCAAGGCCACGCCGAGGGCAGCACGTCGAACTACACCTTCGCCACCTCGAGGGCCGCCGAGCGCATGATGGAGGAGGTCGGCACGGCGCGGATGGCCGCCGCCCACACGATTCTGAAGACCCAGCGCAACCTCGATGACGCGACGCAGAATAGCGCCGGCATCTTCCGCGGCCTGCAGACCATCCTGGGCGAGCGCGTGCGCGGCGAGGGCGGCAAGTACAGCCTGATCAAGTCGCAGCAGGAGGCCAAGAAGTTCCTCGGCACCTTCCTGACCGACTTCATCGAGGACCTGCGCTCAAGCTCCTTCGGCCTGACCCGCGATCGCGTCGTGCCGCGCAACACGGTCAGCGAACTGATGGGCAAGGCAACCGGCGTGGCCGGGGCCAAGGTGAACGCCACCGGCTGGCAGAAGATGATGGCCACCTGGCGCGACATGATGGAGGCGGAGGGCGTCAAGATACGCAACCTCGCCGACTACTTCCTGCCGCAGCAGTTCAATACGCTCAAGGTCAAGGGGATGGGCCGCGACGGCTTCATCGAAGCCATGACCCAACGCTGGAAGTCGGGCGACCTCCGCCTGCGCGACTGGCGCTCGTCGGCCGACGACGCGGTGTTCACGCCGGGCGGCGAGACGTGGCGCAAGGAAGGCGTGATGAAGGACGACGACCTGGTGAGGGAGATTCTGGGCGACGCCTACGACAACATCGCGACCAAGGGCAACATCGCGATCGAGCCCGGCGTGTCGGTCCAGCAGACGATGGCCGACCGCTACAACAAGCGGCGCGTGTTCGAGTGGACGTCAGACACCGCGTATTTCGGCTTCGTCGATACGTTCGGCAACGGCGCCGACAACCTCGGCGAGGCCTTCACCCGGCACTTCCACCAGATGGCGCTCGACCTCGGCACCGCCCGCATCCTCGGTGGCGATCCCGACAAGATGGCCAAGACCCTGATCGACTTCGGCAAGCAGCAGGGCATGAAGACGCGGTTCTCCGACAGCAATGCCTTGGCCGTGTCGCTCGACAAGCTCTACTACCACACCAGCGGCCAGGCCCATGCCGCGGCCAACGTCACCTGGGCCAACACCGGCCAGGCGGTTCGCTCGTGGCTGTCGAGCGTCCAGTTGGGCGGCGCAGTCCTGTCGTCGGTGTCCGACATCGCCTTCCTGCGCTCGACGGCGGCGTTCAACGGTTTGAGCTCCACCAGGGTGATGGCGCGCTACGTCCAGGCGCTTGGCGAACTGGCCACGGCGGACGGCCGGCGCGCTGCCACGCAGCAGGGCCTGATGATCGAGACCGGCCTGCGCGGCCTGCGCGACTTCTTCGACGAGACGCTCACCGCCAACATCAGCAAGCCCGGCAGCCTGTTCGGCGGCGAGGGCCTGGAGGCGGCGAGTGCCGGTCTCGCCCGCATCGGTGGCCAGGCGGCCGAGGGCGTCATGCGCGTCACCGGCCTGGAGCATCACTCCAACGCCGGCCGCATTGCGCTCGGCAACGAGTTTCTGGCCACCTTCGCCGACCACGCTCACCTGAAGCTCGACGCCCTGCCCGAGCGGCTCGGCCGCATGCTGCAGCGCTACGGCCTCGATGCCAACGACTGGGACATGCTGCGGACCAACGCCATGCACGGCAACAAGCTGTTCATGGACCCGATGTACCTCGCCCATTCCGGCACGGCGGCCCAGCGCGAGACGGCGCTTCGCCTGGTCGGCGCGGTCGACGCCGAGATCAAGTACGCCGTGCCCGAGGGCGGCTCGACCGTGCGTGCCATCATGCTGGGCAAGACCCAGGCCGGGACATTCCTCGGCGAGGCGGCGCGCTCGCTCCAATACAAGGGCTTCGTCGGCTCGGTCACCATCTTCCACGGCTACCGGGCGCTCGACCAGTTGATGTCGAAGCAGGGCTACATGATGAAAGGCCAGTACCTGGCGGCGCTCTCCATCGAGGCCACGGTGCTCGGCGCGCTGTCGGTTCAGCTCAAGAACATCGCCGCCGGCAAGGACCCCGAGGCGATGGACACGCCGACCTTCTGGGCCAAGTCGGCGGCGATGGGCGGCGTCGGCGGCATGTTCGGCGACCAGGTCAAAACCTTCATACAGACCAAGTCGGCGGCGGATGCGGCGCGCATGCTGACCCCGACGGCGGGCCTGGCGATCGACACGATGGCGCTGACCGGCGCCAACCTCAACCAGGCCTTCAGCGGCGAGAAGACCAACTTCGGCCGCGAGAGCGCCAACTACCTGCGCAAGTACGCCCTGCCGCGGACGTTCATGACCAGCCTCGCCGTCGACCGCCTGGGCTGGGACACCCTGCAGAAGATGTGGGACCCCGAGGCCGGGCAGGCCTTCGCCCGCATCGAGCAGCGCGCCCGCAAGGACAAGCAAAGCTACTGGTGGCGGCCGGGTGATACCGCCCTGCCCAACCGAGGACCCAACCTGGGGGCCGCTGCCGGCCAGCTGGGCCAGTGAGGACACCATGACCGTCACGACCACCGCCAACTCGATCACCTACGCCGGCAACGGCACGACGACCGCGTACTCATTTCCCTACATATTCTTCGCGCCGACCGACCTCGTGGTCACGCTGATCGACACCGCCACCAACGTGGCGGTCATGCCACCGTCGGTCCTCAACGGCGGCGCGACCTACGACTACACGGTGACCGGCGACATCACCGGCGGCGAATACGCCTCGGGCGCCACCGTCACCTTCAACACCGCGCCGCTCGGCAGCCACACCGTGCTCCTCGTGCGCGCCGTCCCGGCGACCCAGACCGTGACGCTGATCGACAACACCAAGTTCCCGGCCGACACCATCAACACCGAGTTCGACAAGCTGACCATCCTGGCCCAGCAATCGGCTTTCCTCACGTCCACGGCGCTGCAGATCCCAAGTTCCGAGGTCGGGCTCATCGTCACCGCCGTGCCGGCGGCCAGCCGTGCCAACCGGCTTCTGGTGTGGGACGCCCTCGGCAACCTGACGACCATCGACCCCGCCACCCTGATCGGCGGCGCTGTTCCCGCCGGCCCGGCCAGCGGCGATCTTGCTGGCACCTATCCTGGCCCATCGATCAAGGCCAGCGTCGGACTGACCGGCAGTCCGACCGCGCCGACACCGACGGCGGGCGACAACGACACCAGCATTGCCACCACGGCTTTTGTGAACACGGCGATCAGCGCTGCCGGCGGCCAGATCATCGGCGACACGACGCTGGTTGCACCTGCGGCATCAATGAACTTCTTCGCCTTGCCGGCGCGGACCATCGAACTGTCGTTCTACTGCGTGCCGACAGCGCCTCCGGCAACTCTCGGCCTGCGCGTGGCGACCGGCAGTACGGTCGAGGCGGGATTGGTCTACAACACGCAGCGTCACTATGCGACGACCGCCACGCCGGGAGCCGACAGCCAGCTTCTCCAGGGCTCCTACATGATCTCGAGCGGCGTTACCGCCACTGGCGTCTTCGGCAAGGTCCACCTGCTGGGCAGCGCTCTCGGCGTGTTCGGCGGACAGGGCTTCGGCCAAGTCCTGAACTATCCCAGCACCCTGTTGAACCTCGGCCTGTTCGGGCCGAATGCCAATGGCTTTCAACTGGTATTCACTACCGGCAACATCGCGGCCGGCAGCTACTGCCGCGTCATCGGCTGGCCGTGATGTGCTGCGGACCATTGTCTTCGTCGGCTTCATCTGCGCGATCATCCTGGTCCTGCTCAGTCCTCGGTCGCGCTGGATGTGGGCTCTTGCCCTGTCGGTGATGCACCTGTTCCTTCAGGCGGTGCTGCTGGTCCTGCTGTATTAGGGTGCCCATGATCATCCACTTCACGCTCGAGGAGTTCCTGATCAGCGACACGGCGAATCAGATCGGGGTGAGCAATTATCCGACGTGGGAGATCACCCGCAACCTCGAGAAGCTGGCGCTCACCATGGAATTGATCCGCTCGGGCCTGGGCGACAACCCGGTCACCGTCTACTCGGGCTACCGCTCGCCGCCGGTCAACAGCGCGGTCGGCGGTGCGACCAACAGCGCGCACCTCTATGGCCTAGCCTGCGACTTCGTCATCCCCGACTTCGGCAATCCGCTCGACGTCTGCCTCGCCATCGAGCCGCATATGGCGTTCCTGCAGATCGACCAGCTGATCTACGAGATCGACTGGATTCACCTTGGGCTGGCCACGTCTGGCGAGCCGCGCCATCAGTGCCTGACGATCACCGCCAACGGCAACACCTACGAGGGCTTCCGGTGAGAGTGTATACTGGAACGTATATCAGCCGGGAGGCGATAACCTAACGCCTTGCAAATATGCAGGAAAAAGGCCCTAACGAGCGCCTGCCCAAAGTGAAACAGGCAATTTCCCCCACCTTCCCCGCGCTGCCCCAAAGAGTAATATAACGCAGGCGGGCCAGCGTTTTGTCCTTCCCCTACCTTCCCGACGCTTTCCGGGGCTTCCCAAGCCGAACGTATACTGATAACGTATATTTACCGTCGATCACCTGAGATCCTTCTCGGCTGGCCGATATACGTTTTGAAAAAGGCCTGGGGAACATGAGCAAGCACACCAACCGGATCGGCACGGCATTGCTGGTCGCCATCATGAAGGGCCGGCACACCTGGTCGACCGCGCTGCCGCCGCTGATCGCCGACGGCGGCGGTCTCTACCTGCAGCCGCGTGAAGGCGGCGGCGGCACCTGGAAGTATCGCTACACCAAGGATGGTCGGGCAACCTTTGCCGGGCTCGGCCGGCTCGAGGACGTGTCGGCCAGCCAGGCGCGGCTCCAGCGCGACCTTCTCAAGACGAGCCTGCGCAAGGGCGGCGATCCCGTGCGCGATCGCCAACGCGCCGGCGCCATTGCCTGGGCCACGGGCACAGACCTGTCGACCTTCGCCGCCGCCTGCGAGAACTGGATGGCGGCGCGACTGAGCAAGACGGCGCCGGCCCATCGGCGCAACCTGACCAGCGTCGCCAGCAATCACGTCATGCCGACGCTGGGCAAGATGCGGGTCGATGACGTGAGCGGCGACCACGTCATCCGCCTGACCGGCCACCTCAAATCGACGACCATGGTGCGGCGCTCGTTGCAGGTGATCCGCGAGACCATCAACTTCGCCAATGCCGCCCGCGCGGTGCCTGACCGTTGCGCCAATCCGGCCGCTGATCCGCTGGTCATCCAGACGCTGGCTCTCAGCAAGCGGACGACCGGCAAGAGCAGGCCGCACCCCAAGCTGGCGGTCGCCGACGTGCCCGCGTTGATGGCGCGGCTGTGGGAGAACAAGAGCGTCACCGGCCTCGGCATGATGGCGATCGTGCTGACCGGCCTGCGCGCCAACGAGGCGCTGCATGGCCGGTGGTCCGAGATCAGTGGCACCGTCTGGACGATCCCCGGCGACCACGATGGCGTCGAGGGGCGCATGAAGGCGCGCGAAGGGCAGGGCAGGCCGCAGCGCGTGCCGGTGACGCCGGGCCTCAAGATGGTCCTCGACACCCTGCGCGAGCTGCGCCGCTCGGCCGACGATTTCATCTTTCCCGGCAACGCGGGCAAGCCCATCGCCGTCGGCTCGATGTGGAAGGTGCTGCGCGACTACAAGGCCGCGGGCATCACCACGCACGGCTTCCGCTCGACGCTGATGGACTTCGCCAAGGCGCAAAAGGTGCCGTTCGATGTCCGCGAGGCCATGCTGCATCACGTCATGGGCGGCGCCGCCGGTCACTACGACTACGACGACGACCGGCTGGCCGATCGCATCGCCTGCATGACCGCCTGGTCGGACCACTGCATGAGCGCCATCCCCACCGGGCAGCGCCGCCTGCACGTCGTTGCTTAAAGTGAGGGGGCTGGCCGCTGATACCAGCCCCCTCGTCCTTTCACCGGCTACGTCAGCGGACGCCGGCTTCCAGACCTCTTGAAACTAGACCTTCTTTTTGCCGCCGATCTTGGTCGGCCCTTGCGTGCGGCGGATGTAGTCGCGGGGGACTTTGGGAAGTCCCTCGGCAGCAACGCGCTCGACCTCGGCAGCCGGGATGCGCAGCGCATGGCCGATGCGCGTGTATTTGATCATGTCGTGGCTCATCAGGCGATTGAGCGTGGTGATGCTGATCGACAGAACCGCCGCGGCATCGCGCATCGAGTAGGCCAGCGGCCGGACAGGGTCGGTCATGGCTTGTCCTTCAGTAGGGCGCGGGCTTTTTCGCAGGCCAAGGCAAGTGAACCAGGAAAGGCCGCACCCTGATTGTTGACGATGAAGATGGCTTCGTGCTGCCGATCGACAATCTCCTGCAAAGCCGCTCGCAGCCGATCGATCTCGGCTTGGCCGCCTTTGTCAGCAGCTCGCCACATCCCGTCCAGTTCGTCCACTTTGGCGCGCAGCCGCTCGATCTCGTCGGCGGCTTCATGGCGTTCTTTCGTGAGCGCTGAGATAACGTCCCAAAGCTGGTCGGGATTGTGCGTCAGTCCATGCGTGCGGCGCAGCCGGTCCACGAGGTCGGTCATGGCTTTCCCCCGAGTGCGGCGCGGGCCTCGCGAACGGCGCGGGGGTCGTTGGAGCTATCTTCGATCTCCCGTAGCGTCTTGCGCAGGCGCTCGATCTCGTCGGCGGCCTCCTGATAAAGTACGGCATCGCCGTAGGCATGTTGCGAACTCGCAAGTTCGTCGGCCTTGTAGCGCAGCCGATCCACCAAATCAGTCATGCCGCGCCTCCCCGTTCCGGCGTCGGTGCATGGCCTCGATCATCGCAGCCTCTCCTGTATGCGCGCCACTTCCTGCCAGCCCATCTCGGTCAGCGTGATGCCGTCCTCGTCGGTATTACCAAAGCGGCCGTGGTGCGAGAGCTTGGCGTAGCCGCGTGCGATCAGCTCGTCGACCGTTCCAGGTGGCCCAAGCTCTTTGCGCGGCGTCCACTCCTCGCGGCTCAGCCACAGCAGCACCAGGTGGTCGGTGATCAGCGGCTGGAAAGCGGTGCGGCCGGTCATGGCGTGAACCACACCAGCAGGACGAGCCCAACCAGTCCGGCCACCGCCGCCAGCATCAGCGCCAAACCCAGTAGCTCCGCCCTCATGTCGACTTCTCCACATAGAGTGCGATCAGGTCGCTGAGCGCCGACTGGATGGACGGATGCTCATGGTCCTTCAGCTTGACCAGAGTGTCGGCGTAGTGCGTGTGCCAAGCATCGGCCTGCTCCAGCGTCGCCGTCTCCAGATACCCGGTGCTCCAGGTGAAGAACGCTTTCGGCGTCTTGTGCGCCGGCCAGTTCACCGGCTCGAGGATGTCCGCGGGCTCGACGTCGATGATGGTGCCCTTGGCTTGCGGGCCTTCTGCGTCGCCGTGTAGCTCACCCTTAGTGTCAAGGTGGGCGGGATCACCCCGGTCATGTGCGCTATCAAGGGCCGCAGCCGTCTGCAAAACGGACATGGGCATATCGCGAGCGAGGCGGCGCTTGCAGGTTTTTTCAACCATTGCTGGATAGCCGATAAAGGGGTCGTTCCACGGACTGTCCTTCTTTTTGGCACCCTGGCTGCGGGCTTTGACATCCTCGATCTCCTCGATCGACATCACTCGAATAATCGGCGGGCGGTCGTTGCTGGTGGCGCAGGCCCAGGCCGACACGATGCGGGCACCACGAGTGTGGCTCGGTCTATGTTTCACATAGGGCGTTGAACCAAGCTCATACGCAAAGGCGTCGCCTTCCCTCACGACGCCACCAGTGATCGTGTAGCCGCTTCGTGCCGCCAGCGTGTTGTAGCCCTTGTAGCCGACTTGAAACGTCGCGATCGATCCATACGGCACGATGTAGCCCTGCCCGGTCACGCCATCGCATTCGAGGCCGAGCACCGCCGCCGTGGTCGCGGCGTTGACGATCGACTGCACGCTGCACTCGGCCAGGCGCGGGTTGCGCTCGACCGACATCATCACCGTCCGCATCAGCTTGTCGGCGCTCACCGACGGTGGCAGCAGCTCGGCGAAGATGGTTTTTCGCGCCGTCAGTTCCTTGTCGATGACGGCGAGGCTAGTCGCCATGGGGCTTTTTCCATCCGACAGAGTTCTGAAAAATGTAGCCGGGAATGTTCTTTCCCTGCGTGACGGCGTGCCCCTCAAGGATTGCCAGGCGGTGGGCAAATCCGGCGGATATTTTGTCGAACAATGCACTTTGCTGCTGTGCATCATGGTGGAGACGCTCGATCTTATGCCTCAACTCTTCAATGACCTCGACGGCTTCCGCCATCCGCTGCGGCACACTCGGCGGTCCCGGTTCGCAAGGGACGGCCGCCCGCACTCTGGATACGGACAGCGCGCCAAAATTTGGAATGCGCTTTAGCTCATCGTCTTTTGCGCGGCGAAGTTGTCCGACGACCAAAATCCCCGCATTCGCCAATGTGCGCTGCATTTTGGGGGTGAATGACTTTATCCGTTCGACGGGAAGCTCGTCTGGGAGTCGCCTCTTGGCCATCACCCGGCCTCGATGGTTGAGCGCAGCTTTTCGACGTACTCCTCGAACGCCTGAAGGACGGCCGGCTCCAGAAAAACGATGTTGGTCTTGCTGATGCCGTCGTACGCATAGAGTTCGATCTGATAGCCGTCATAGCTCGCATAGAGGCCATCGCCGAGGTAGGTGTCTTTCGGGTCCTTGGTCGGTTCCATAGTCATCCTGCTTCGATGGTTGAGCGCGGCCCATCGCCGACGATGCCGTTGTCGCTCGGTTCGACGGTCATGCGGACATAGCCGCGCTTGTCCTGCTTCACGTTGACGTTGAAGCCGGGGATCTTGAGCAGCTCGGCATCCTCGGCCGCAGCGAGAAGCTTGGCCTTCGACGCCGTCTTCTGCCGCTCGAATCCGGCCAGTTGTTCGGAGGCATAGCGATAGAGGCTGGCCTCCGTGTTCAGGTCGTCGTCGGGGATCTCGACGATCTTCCGGGGCTCCCGCGCCGGCCAGATCAGCCGCATGATCGAAAGCTCGGCGTCGGTCCCGGTGGGCTCGGGCCGACGCTTCGCCTTCACGCTCTCCCAGAACATCTGGACCTTGAGTTCGATCTCGCTGATCACCGCCGGGATCGGCCGCCGGATGATCGCCGGCATCAGCGTCCCGGTCTGCATGACCAGGACGGCGATGGCCGCCCACGACCGCCCGGTCACCGCCAACTGGTGCTGTACCTGAAGCTCGTACTGCGGCGGCGCCCGGTCGTCGGACCAGTGCTCGGCGTAATCCTTGTAGTCGAACACCACCTTGGTCTCGCAGATGCCCGGCCCCCATTCGTGGTCGACGATGTCGAAATCGAGCGTGCAGCCCATGCCGGTGACCGTCGGGTGGAGGTGGTACTCGCGAGACCGCTCGATCTTCCAGCCCAACTCCTTGCCAAGCTGCTCGCCGATGAACGGCTCCAGATATCGACCGAGCGCCATCTTGTTGTTCTCTTCGATGACGTGCTCGGTGATGCCGCTCTTCTCGGCGTAGAGCGTAAACTCGGTCATCCACGGGCTAGCGCCGAACAGGGCGGCGATGTCGGACCCGCCAATGTTGCGCTTCCTCAGTTCGTGCCACTGCTTGTCGTCTTCGATCGTAACTTTCGGCATCAGGCAGCCCTCTCGGCAATCTCGATCAGCAGGTCGGCGATCGCCTCCTGCTCGGTGGCACCCCAGCCCATCGCGTCGCCCGGCTCGTAATCCTCCAGGGTCGCGCACCAGTCGAAGCCGCGGGAGGGAATCGGCTTGGCGTCGTAGCTGGTCCTGATCGGCAGGGTCGGCTTCACAGCAGCCTGCCGATCGGCACGCCATGCCTGCTGGCGAACAAACAGACGGCGCGGGCCCTGGCGTATTCGCCGGCCTCGTAGTCCCGGAAGGCGCGCTCGGCCTTCTCGAGGTCGTCGTAGTCCTCGTACATCAGGCCGCCGGTCGTGGTCTCGCGGCCCGGCGTCGGCGACCAGGCGGAGACGACCACAAATTCTGTCGATTGCTCGATCAGCGGCTTAACGAGGGTGAGGGTGTGAGACATTGCGGGCTCCATCATCTGACGACAAGGCGGGGAACGGGTGCGCGCTCGATCGGCCGGCAGCGCAGGCGCCAGCCCTTCTCGGCGCGCGACAGGGCGATCGCCTCCAGGCAATCGTGGCGGCTGGGGAACGTCTGTCCCATGCGCTTCACGTTTGGCGCGTCGGCGCGCAGTTCGGCGCCGGGCCGCTCGGCCAGGATTTCATAATCGAGGGCGAAGGCGCGCGACGCACAGAACAGGATGGCGACGACCAGCGCCCAGGCGAGCAGGCTCAGTGACGCCGCCCACAGGAACCCGCGCGCGTTCATTGCTGCTCCCCTAGTCATTGAGAGAATGACGGTCGGGACATTCGTCGGAGAGCAAATCGCTACTAGCGGCAATTTGCTCCTTGGGCTTCGGACAAACCGTTTGGAGAAGGTCTACCGCCTGTCGGAGTGCGGCCTGCAAATCGCTCACCCTGGCGGTCCTGCCCGGCTTGGCTGCCCATTCCGCCAGCGTTGCCTGATCGGGCGGTGTGGCGGCGCCAAAGGCCGTCCCGGTGCCTAGCCACTTCTGTAGAACGTCCTGCCGCTTGCTGCGCTCGATCTCGTCCTTGGTGTGGAGGTTGACGTGTTGGTACTTGGTCGCGAACTGGAGGTCCGTTCCCTTGAAGTCGGGGTCAACCTCCTCGCGGGTCTTGCCCTTGAGGACCACCGCCGCCGGTTGCGGGCGGGGCGGCTGGTCCTGCATCACGTCGGGGATGCGCTGGACGCGACGGCGCTGCCGCTGTGCATGGCCTGACAGATGAGAACCACGACGAACGGCGTTTTTGGTACCCTTACCGGTTTGGGTAAGGGTACCAATTCCGCGTTTCGGCACACTTTCCCAGATCGTGCGCACTTTATACGACGTGCTTGCCTGCAGCATCTTGCGTCCCGCCTCGGGGTCGCGGGCGAATCCGGCTGTGGCTTTGATCTCGTTGGCCGTCATGATCCGCAAGTCATTCCGCACCAGCCAGCGGCTGTATGCATTGGTGTCGGGATACTGCCTGCGGGCCTCCAGGATGACCTCGCCAAGCTCGATCGTCGCCTCGATCCATTCCGCTCGCGCAGTCTGGGATAGCGTCCGCGCAGTCTGGGATAGCGTCTGAGCGCGGGTGATCTTGTCGAAGGCGGCGCGGTAGCGCTCGGCCAGCGGGTCGACCTGGTTGGTGCTCTGCGTCGGCACCGGCATTTCGTTCGTCATCGTCACATCCTCCGAAAAAGGGGGGCGCCCTTCCCAAAGCGCCCCCCGGTTCGTCCCCTCGATGGATGCTTACTCCGCCGCCTGCTGCAGCGGCGCCGGCCGGACGAAGTGCGGGAAGACCTCGTTGACGCGCAGTTGGATGCGCTTGACCTGCTCGTGACGCAGCCAGGCGTTGAAGGCCTTGATGACGTGGCCCAGCACCTGGTGCTTCTTCATCGGCGTCATCGAGCGCTCGTCGTCCGCCATCACCTTGCGCAGCGCCTCGAGGGGATCGCCCTCGACCGGCTCGTCGACGATCGTGCCGAGTTCGTTGGCGAACGAGTCGAGGACATCCTCACCGTGCAGCTCGATGATCTGGTAGGCCGCGAAGCCCGCCACATCCTTGTGCCCGATGACCGTGGCTGCCGCCTGGTACTCGCCGTTCATCAGGCGGGTGCCGAGCTTCAGGTTGGGATGCGTCTGGACGTACTCCACGAATTTGATGGGCGGGAGCTTGTCCATTGGCTTCTTGGTCGTCGCGGTGAAGCAGTTGTGCTCGTACTGCAGCGCCATCGAGACGACTGCCGACATCTGCTTGGCCACGCCGTTCAGACCGGCGGTTGACAGGGCATCCGCGGCCGACCGCGCCTTGCCGTTGTCGATGTAGGCGAACAACGTCGGATCGTTGGGTACATCGGTGATGATGTACGTCGGAAACGACGCGCCCGAGAGGTAGGACGCCCACAGGCGATGGGCGGAGTCGAGCAGAACGCCCTTGTCGTTGACCAGGATCGCCTGCCCGGTCTTCTTCCACTCGCCAGCGGACATCTGACGGGCGTAGTACTTGATGGTCGGCAGGGCCGGCTTGCGGTTGGCGCCGATCGGGTTGCGCAGCAGCAGGCCTTCGGCGGCCTCCTGATCGATCGTCACCCAGCCGTTGGTGAGGTTGAGCGGACGCTCGGGCTGCTCGGCCCGCCAGGCCTCGAACTCCTCGAGGAGGTTGGTGAACGCCTGCGATGAGGCGGTCACGAGGTCGAGCTTGAAGTGCGGTGTAAAGGCCATGAGAGGTCTCCAGGGCTGCGCGATGCGTCGGGACAATTCCTTCGGCAGCATGACCAGCCTGGAGCCATCGTAGGGACATGCTGTCTCTATCGCAAGCGCTTTTAGAGACCGTTTGTCCCCCGCAGGAACAATTACAGAAAGTCTGCAATCCGGAATTGGTCCGGCCGTTGCTAGAGACTAGCCAACCAAGCGGCGCGGCACCGTTCGGACGTTACGCCCGGCAATCCAGAAATCGAGGTTCCGGTGAGTGACGAGCGCGAGCCGCTCCAGAAGATGAGGAGGAAACTTTGAGCGGATCTCGTATTTTTTGTAGTTAGCCAGGGGCACGCCAAGAGCGGCGGCCATCTGAGCTTGTGACCAATCCAGCGAGACGCGGACAGCGACGAGGCGCTTTCTGAAAGCCTCATGGAATGTCCGCTCTGACGATTCCGTGGGCGACATTAGGACATATTGTCCCCCGTTCGGGGCGCCTTGTCCCGCGCTTTCGTGTCCCTGCGGCAGCGCTGGAACCTTCGCCGTTGCACGGGAGACATTCAGTCCCTATCGTGGGGCATGGCCTCCTGTTTGAATGATCG
>Ga0208454_1000207_pt1 | contig 41283 bp, 63 predicted proteins | sample EasRivMeERMZT100_FD_187530 | JGI IMG/M metagenome (GOLD analysis project Ga0208454, IMG submission 187530) | Soil microbial communities from meander-bound floodplain in the East River, Colorado, USA - East River MetaG ERMZT100 (SPAdes) (version 2) | ecosystem: Environmental > Terrestrial > Soil...
GAGCGGCCGAGGTGGCGTTCTTCGCCGTCTCGGCAAGCATCCTCGACCCCAACCCGGGCTTCTCGCGGCGCTTTGCCCGCCTGGGGTTGTCGAAGAGGATCTCGCGCCGGCTCGAGCGCGCGAGCATGGGGCGCCAGGCGAGCGGAGACTTGTCGTAGAAGGTCTCGTTCCGGGTGTGGATCGCCTGCGCCGACTCGAGGCAGTCGGAGACGATCCGGCTCTCAACCTGGGGGAAGAGGGCGGTCGCGTGGTAGATGAGGGCGCCCGCGACCGACGTGAGCCCGACTTGACGGGGCTTCAAGGCCACGATGCGGACGGGGCGCCCCGCCGCGCGCTCTTCCTGAACGAGCTCGACGAACTTCCGCTGCGCGGGGAACTCGCCCGAGCGAAAGAAGGGGACGATCGCCGAGTCCTTGTCCCGGATCTTCAGGCAGTCCTCGATGAACTGCCCGGGATCCAGGCGATAGTCGGCGAGCGTCCGCACGGGTTACTCCGCGATCTTTCCCCGCTGGAACGGGTTGGGGGGTGCTGCTTCTTCCTCGGCGAAGAGCGAGAGCTCCTCCTGCCCTTCTTCGAGCTCGAGCATCACCATTCCGCCGGTTGAACGACGGAGGATGTCGAGGATCGTCTGGTCGGGCTTGAGGGTGATCGTGAGCTTGACGCACACGCCGATCCCCTTGACGTACTTCATGGCGCCGCCTTCGAGTACGGCCGTGAGCCTATTCGTCTTCACTGGACTCCTCCTCGAATCCGGTCTTGCCGCCCGCGTTTCGGGCAACACGCCGGATGGGACTGGGGTTCGCGAACACCATCGCTTCGAGGCCACCGCCGCCGGCGGATTGCGGTGTGCCGTCGGTCTCTTCTTCGGCGGCGCGGCTCGTGTGCTTGCGTCCTGGCTTCGGGAGCCGGCGCTTGTGCTCGATATAGGCTTCGTTGGCCGCGGAGAGCTCCTTGTAGGTCTGGAGGATCTGATTCAGCTCGCCCCGGAGCTGTTTCACGACTTCGATACCGGCGCTCGGCAGGTCGCCCACCGTCACGCGCGCGATCTTCTGAGCGATCGCGTCGGCGGCTTTCATCAGGCTTGCGAGCGTCTGGTCGGTGCGGATTGCGCGCTCGACATCGTACTCGCGGGCGAGCCAGCGCAGGAACTCGAGAACGTCGATGCCTTCCATGCCGCGCTCGAGAGCAATCTGGCGCACCGACTTGCCGCCGAGGAACTCGTCCCGGATCTCGGTATAGAAGTTGAGGGTGGAGCGGTAGTTGGTCATTCCTCCGCCTTTACCCCGTCGGGCTCTTGCTCGGCCATCGTGATGGCCCAATGGCCGATCGCCCAGAGAATCTCCTTGAAGGGGATGGTCGCGCCACGGCGGCCCTCGGTCGAGATGTCCTCCATGACGACCTGGCCGTCTTCTAGGTGGGCGCGGAAGAGGAGCGTGTATTGGTCGGTCATCGGTGTTTCCCTCTCCAGTCCTTCGCCTTGGGGCAGACGGCGTGGTGGGAGATGTAGCGCGTCCCCGCGTAGGAGGCCATCTCCTCCTGGGTCATCACCACGGCCATGTTTCCATCCAGTCGAATGTTGCCATTGGGTACGGGGTCCTGGTTCACGGGCATCTTGTTCCCGTTCTTGGTCGTGGTCCAGATCACGCGCCCGTCGCAGGAGAAGCATCGGGTGGTCATGGGAGTCGGAAGCCGCCGAGGGAGAGGAGCCAGACCAGGGCGATGATACAGAGAAGGGTGAGGACGACGATGCGGAGTGGCTGGAAGGGGATCCGGTTCGCGCCAAAGAGCGCGATGGTCAGGATGATGGCCTTGAGAGCGATCGGTCCAATACCCATGTCATTCTCCCTTGAGCCCGTGGAGCGCACAGGCGAGGTTGGCTGCCATCACCGCGTCTTGAATCTTTCGGAGCGCGAGTGTCCTTTCCGGAGTCTCGGGGAGGGCAAGGAAGACGAAGAGCGCAAGATCCCCTGCTTGCTCCCTCACGGACTGGTAGAAGGCGATCTCACCGGGGCCGCGGGGGGCGTGGTAAGTGAAGGCGTGTTCTACTTCTTCTTTGGTTCTCATCGCTTGACCACCTCGATCTTGGGTTTGGGGTGGAGGGTGTCCCGGATCGACTCGAGCGCCTCGTCGATTGCGCGGTCGATCGTCGCCATCAACATCGCTTCTTGAATGTCCCGGACTCCGAGCCGGTGGGCGCGCGCGATACGATCGAGCGCGAATCCGACCGTGTACGCCTGATGTTTCAACGGTCCTCCGGCACCTTGCCCTCGACCGAGAGCCGCCATTCGTGCTCATCCGAGAGCTCGATGGGCTTCGCTCGCCGGCGGGGTTCCTCTGGGGGTGGGGCGAGGAGGTCGGCCAAGGTTTCCGACTCTTGGCGTTCGACCGGCCCCGAGCCGCCGCCCGAGGCGCGCTCGATCTCGATCCGCATGCGGATGATTTCCCCGATCGCGCGGTCGATCTTCCGCTCGGCGCGGCCGGCGAGGATGGCGAGCGCCCAGAGGGAGACGGTCGAGAGGATGAGGGCGAGGGCGATCCAGGCGTTCACACGCTCCCCTTTCAATGGATGGTCTTCCCGTCGGGACCGACGAGCGGCTTCGGCTTCGCCAGGAGGCCGGGCTCGATCACGCTCCCGAGATTCTGGCGGGCATAGGAGAGGGCGAGCTGGGAGAGCCGGAGGATGCCCAAGAGGATGATCGCCGGGCGGGGGTAGAGCTTCGGCTCCAGGGTGTCGAGGGCACGCAAGATCGCGCGCCGGACGGAATCCGCTTCAGCGGCGAGAGTGCCCGGGGCGAGCTCCAAGAGCTTCACCATCTGGGCCGGGTCCTCCTGGATGGCTGCGAGCCGCTCGAAGTCGCCGTGGGTGGCGAGCTCCGAGTAGAGGGAGGTCGCGAATGATTGGATCTCGTCAGGGCGGAGTGGGCGATCTTCGTCTGGTGCGCGGGTATCCACGGGTCAGCGACCTCCGTACTTTCGCATCTGGCCGTCAGAGACCTGCTTGGCTAGGTAGCGCGTCGATTCACCGTTGTGCTTCGAGCGGGTGGCGATGGTGGTCGAGAGCGAGCGGGGGCCCCACCGAGAGCGACTCGGCCGGGAGCGTGGGAGTGTGGTAACGAGGCGTAACCCCATCCTACGCTCCACCCGAAGCTGGAGCCGTCTCGCCCCTGGAGCTACCAGGAGTCCGCCGGTCATCCGGTTTCGGGGCGGGGCTGCGCGGGGCCTTCGGGCCCCCGCCCAAATGAGTCTCGAACACGGGCCCCCGGTATGGGGACACGTTGAAGAGGACGCCCTGGTGGGCGGACTCGACGGGCTCCTTCTCGATCACGGCGCGGTAGACGAGGGAGTCATCCCCGAAGGCGACGTGCTTCAGGCCATCCTCGGCGCCCTTCAGCATGTTGGTCAAGTCGGCGCGCGAGGAAGTGGCGCGGAAGCGCATGAGGAGCTCGACCGGCCCCGAGATGGGCTGGCGCGCTTCCTGGTGGAAGCCGGCCCAGAGGGCCTTCTGCCACGCCTTCAAGTCGGGAGGGGCGACCCGGACGCCGGCGGGCGACTTCCCGAGCCCCCAGGTGACGGGCTTCCCCGGCACCCAGATCATGGCGGGCGGCCCAAGGTCCAGCCGGTAGCGGCAACGGGGGCAGGTCATTCGGCCGCTTCCTTGGGGTCAAGCTCCGGGATCCCGGCGTTCGAGAGCCGCGCCTCGAACTCCTTGATCGCCTTCAAGGCCAGCCGGCCGTCCGAGCCGGCCACCAAGTCCACGGCGCGGCGCTTCTCGGCCTTCTCTATCCGCTCCTCTAGCGCCCCCACCTTCTCCGAGAGTGCCCGCACCTGGCTCGCGAGCTGGACAAGGGCTTGCTGAAGTGCCTGTGGTGACGGTCCCCCGTCCCTTTCATCCAGGAGCCGCTCGAGCTTCCGCTTCTTCCACCCCATCTACGCCGTCTCCCTTCTCGACACCCCCCGCTCCACCCGGGTCAGCTTTGGGGCGGGCTCCGGCTTGACCTTGGGCGGGCGCCCACGGGGCCGGCCCGTCTTCCGGTGGCTCCGGGGTGCTTTGGTCGCTTTGGTCGCTTTGGTCGCGCGGGGAGCCCGGTGCGCGCGAGATTCCGCCACCAGGTCACTCCTGAGCTCCATGACCTTCACCGTCAACTCGGAGTGGAGGGTGAAGAGCGCGGTCAGGAGCTCAGCCACCTCACCGAAGCGGGTGAGCACGTCAACAGACCGCGGGCGATGTGAACCAACCCGGCGCGCCATCCTCACACCTCCGAGAGCGGCGAGCCGCGGAACTCCCACGGCTTCGGCTCGCCCGCGACCGGAGGACTCGACTTCGGCTCGAGCACCGTGGGCAACCCAGCGCGAATCCTACGGCAGAGCTCGTGAATCACCACCCACCGGCCCCGACTCGTCTTCCCCATGAAGCCCTCGCCCATCCTTACCAACTCCGCACACTGCACACACTTCCCACGATACCGATTCCTCTGGAACCGATCCCGCCGAACCACGCAATCCGCACGGCGCGTGACCTCATCCATTCCCTGAAGCACCCGCAACTCGTTGTCCCACAACGCCGGCCCCCGTAAGCTCTTATTTTCCACTGTCAAGTGCTTTTTTCCCCGGCAATCCATGTCTATCTTCCAACTCCGCGCAAATTGCGCGTTATGACTTAACCCTCAGTCCCATCCTCGGGGGCTGGTGGCCGGGTCGAGCGGACTGCGCGGAGCGGCAGCGCAGCGGCCTTGAAGCCCCGTCAACGCTCCCTCTTCTCCCTCCCCAGAACACTCTCCTATCTACCGCATTCCACCACACCCCACAACCCCAATTCCACGCGGATTCCTTGTTGCGAAAACGGGAAAATTATTGCGAAAGTTTCGCGAGAAGGAGTCCCAAGGGATCTCCACCCCCACCCCCTTCGCTCACGCTCCCCCCCCGTCATGGGGCAGAATGCCCCAAGGCCAATCCACCAGCAAGACCCATGCCAACCGCTAACCCCTTGCTGGCATGAGACTTGCCTACAGCCCAGCAAGACCCTTGCCATCTCATGGTATGCAAGAGCTGTGCCAGTGCGATCGGGTGCTGCGAGAGTTCACATTTAATTTACAACGAATTGACATGACATGGACCCTGACAGGTGATAGGCTGCATTTGCTGGGAATGGGCCCGGCGGGGAGGGAAGCGGCAATGAATCGGTGCGTAGTGGATCGGGAAGAGTGGGAGCTGATGTGGCGGAAGTTGGGGGAGCGGCCTGGGGCGCATGGGGACGTGGCGGATCTGTGCCCCTGCTGTGGGGAGGTGTGGCAGTACATGGGGACGGGCTGGAGGCTTGCGCCGTTCGGCCATCCTTGTGGCGGGTGGGTCCATACGTTCCGGCATCGGCACGGGCGGACTGAGCTGGGGTCGAGGTCGAGGGCGCGGGTGAATGTCTCGGTGGCGGCGTCGTGGGAGTTCGTGGCGCGGGTTAAGCCGGCGGCCGGTGACTCGCTGTGGGTCGAGGCCGGGGCGCCGGCGGGGGTGGCGCGATGAGTGCCGAGGATGAACGGCCTGGGCTCGTGGTCGTGGCGCTGGTGGTGGCGTGGCTTGTGCTGGGCATGATGGGCACGGCCCGGGAAGCCTTCGAGGGCGACGAAGGCGCGCGGGAGTGGGGGCTCCAAGCGCCAGCGGAAGAGCGGCCCGAGTTCTGGGGACGGTGAGGGACGGCGGGGCCATGCCCTGCCGGTAAACCGCAAGCCCGGTTCCAAGCCCGGGCGGAAAGGAAACGGCACGATGACTCACGAGGAAGCAATCCGGCGAGCTGCGGCACTTCTCCGACTCGCCGACAAGGCGGGGACGGCGGAAGAGGCGGCGGCGGCGGCTGGGAAGGCTCAAGCCCTGATGACGCGCTATGAGCTGGATTCGGGGATGCTCGATACGTCGGAAGCCTCGGCGGACCCTGGGCCCATGATCTCGACCGCGCGCGGTGGTGATCCGGTGGGTGATCTCGGGAGCGGGGCCCGCATGGAACGGTGGCGCTGGGCGCTCGCCTGGGCGCTCTGCAAGGTGAACGGGTGCGCGCCCACGATTCGGCGCTCGGGCGACCGCAAGCGGCTCGATCTGATCGGGCGCGCGGGCCACGTCGATACCGTGCGGTATCTCTTCCCAGCGATCGCCCGTCAGGTCGAGGCGGCAGCCCGGGCCGAGTGCCGAGGCATGGGTGGAGTGTACCGGCGAAACTTCTGCGACGGCGCCGTTGAGACGATCCGCAAGCGCTTACAGGACGCGGCGGCCGAGGCCGTGGCCGAGTTCAAGGCAGAGGCGGGGCGCGAGGGCTGGGGGCTCGTCCGAGTCAATACGGCGCTACAGCGCGTCGAGGGCGCCCACAAGGCGGCGATGGCGGCCGCTCCCGGGTTCGGCGTGCGCTACTCGTCCGGCTCTCGTTCGGCGGCTCAATTCGACCATGCGGGGCGCGAGGCTGGCCGGCGAGCGGGCGCCCGCTTCTCGCTCGGCGGTTCGGCTGGCGCACTCGCGGGCGGCCAGCGGAGGCTCCCCCTATAAGCGGCGAAACCGGGTGACAGCACCCGGTCGTGCGGCGAGCCTCGCCTAACCCGTGCCTGATGAGCCGGCGAGGAGAAGGGGAAACGGCAACCCATGAAAGCGAAGCGATCCGAGGAGGAGCGAGCGGCCTGGTATGACTCCATGCGCGCGCTCGCGGCCAAGGTGTCAGCGATGGAAGACGGCGAGCGCCAACGGCTCGCCGATGAGCTGGGAACGGTGACGGCAGAGGGCCGGCCGCTTTCAGCCTTCAATACCGTATTCCTTGCCAATCAGGCGGGGCGGGTGCTGGCGCAGGTCGGCGGGTTTCGGCAGTGGCAGAAGGCCGGGCGCATGGTCAAGAAGGGGGAACATGCGGCCGGGCGAATCTGGGTCCCGACCGGGGCCCGGGACGCGGCCGAGGGTGAGGCGGACGGAAACGGGAACGGGCGCCGGCGGTTCGTGCTCGTGCCCGTGTTCGACGTGACCCAGACCGAGCCGGCCGAGGCGCAAGGGGGTGCGGCGTGAGCCGCCCCCTCGCGACCACGGAAACCCGTGGTGCTGTCGAGGCGCTCGCCCTCGCTCTCGCCCGGGCACTCGGTGAAGGGTGGACAGTTGCCCCCAACACGGAATACGACCACGACCGGCGGCGCGATGTGCGCCACCCGGACGGCCGGCGCTACGTTGTCCGGGAGACCATCGAAAGCGCGCGGCACATGATCGAGGCCCACGGAATCCTCCCCGCGCGATTCTCCCGCCGGACCCACGAGCAGAAGGAAAAGCCGATCGGGGGGCGCGTGTCCTTCGATCGCTCGCCCGTGGTCGCCGCTCTCGACATCGTGCGGCGGGTCTCCCGGAACTACAACGAGGAGTGGACGCGGGCGCAAGCGTCGATCGCTGAAGCCCAAAGGATCGAGTCCGAGCGGGAAAAGCTGCTTCGGGATCTCACGGCCGGCGACGGCTGGCAGCGCGGGCGCTCGGGGGTGGCCGACTTCACGGCCTGGGGCCCCGGTCCCCTCTGGAAACTCGTGGTCGCCTATGACCGCAACGTGGAGCTGGAGCTACGCAATCTGACCCCAGAACAGGCCGCGGAAGTGATCCGCGTGCTGACCAAGGAGGACTGATGGGAGACCGTTGCGATTTCCGAATGCGCTGCCGGCCCCAAGACGCCGACGCAGTCGCCGAGGAGCTGGGCGCGAGCGTTGACGAGGACGAGGGTGGGCCCGGTGAGTGCTGGATCTACGACGACCAGGCAAACTACGGCCACGCGGACGCGCTCCAAAAGCTCGCAACCGTCCGGGGTGCCACGTTCTACGGATACCACGGCGCCGGCTGCGAGTATGGGCCGATGTTGTTCGCGGCCCACGGCGGGCGGCTCGCCTACATCGAAAGCGACTGGAACGCAGATTACCCCGTGGTCGGCATCGAAAAGGACGGCACATCGCCGGCGCACTTCGTCCAGGCCGCCCGCGAGTATTACGAGCTGCTAGCGCTGGCGGTCGCGGTGCTCGAAGCGGCCGACCAGTTCGCCGAGGCGGAGAAGAAAGGGGTGGCGCCGTGAGGCGCCCCCCCATCTTCCGGCAGGGCCAGCGGGTGCGCGTGCCTGGCGGGACGGGGCAAATCACCTGGACGAAGCCCCCCAACGACGCGCTCAAGGGCTGCTATCTCGTGGCCTTCGATGGGCCTAACCCGGGCACGCCGCAATGGATGGGGCCCGAGCACCTGAAACCCCTCAAGGAGGAGAAATGAACCGCATGCCACCCTGGCAGATCGAGGACCTCTGCAAAGTGCTCCTCGAAGACGGCTCGCCCATGCCGGCAACGGCGGTCTATCTCATTCGCGAGCTAGCCTCTCGCATTGTCCAGCTAGAGGACGAGCACGCCGAACTCAAAGACCGCCTCGAAGACTGGCTCGAAGGGCAACGCGCGCTCCAGCGGGCGGTCGCGGCAAATACGGAAAGGAGCGAGGGGTGATCGACGAAATCTGCGACCTGTGCGGCGAAGCGGTGCCGCCCGATGAGCTTACGACCTGCGATGCTTGCGGAGCGATCTACTGTGAGGACTGCGCCGAGGAGCATGACGGGGAGTGTCGCGAGAAGTGGGGGGACATTGACGACAGCCTGGCTTTCTGTCCCGGGTGCCACGGCGAGCACGGGCCTCCGATCTGCCCGCTCTCGCCGGGAGATGCAGGCGAATGAGCATCTACCCCTCGGCGCCGATCAATCATGCCCTCGACCGGCTCTATCGTGTGCTCTCGAACACCACGGGGCGCCCACAAACCCGGCTCTACGTCTACGCCCCGGGCATGCGGTTCAACCTCAACGACATCCTGCGCGAGATCGACCACGCCTCAAGCCTTCTCGATGCTTGGAGCCACGGCGACCCGCTTCAGCGAAAGCGCACCCCATGAAGCCGAAGCGGAGCTCCCTCTACAACTATCCCCAGGCCCTCGCCTCGATGCGCTACGACCAGAAGTGGCGCATCCCCACTCCCGAGGCGTTTCGGACCTGGCTCGTCCGCGCCCGGCGCTCCTGCTCCCCACCCCTCTCGCAGCGGGAGCTCGGGGCCTTGGCCGGCCTCCATCACCAAGCGATTGCCTCGATCGAGCGCGGGCGCCGGGAGCCATCGCTCGAGGTCGCCAACCGGCTCTGGCGCATCCTTCACGCCGCCTTCCAGGGAAAGCTCTGGATCGGGGTCCAGATCCGCCGCGACAACCGCGACTCCGTGGCCCGTGGGAAGGTTGCGCTCGACGCCACCCCCGTCAAGCTGCGGAAGCTCAATCCCGATAGTCCATAAAGCACGAGGGGCCGGAGTCCAGGCATGCGTTCCTGGCTCCGGCCCCCTCGCTTGACCAGCGGGCCCGGTCCGCTGCCTCGCCGACCCCTCGTCGAGACCGCGAAACTAATCGCCGGCCAAGGTCTATTCCACCACCAATCCCACCACCCTTCGATGCTCAATCGCCCGCTGGTAGGCGTAGATCGAGGCGGCGCCGAAGGTCGGCGAGTCGGAAGTGAAGGAAAGGGCGACCCCGGGGCGCGAGGTCCAGAGGTTCAAGATCCATGGGAGGTTCCACGTCTCCTCGGCCGGGATCGAGATGATGACGTTCCCCGGGTCCCTGACCCTCGACTCCGCCTCGTACCGCCGGGCGGCGGCCCGCTCGACCATCACCCATGTGGACGCGGAGGAGAAGGGGGGCTCGACTCCGTTCGTGATGAGCTGGGGGCAGTACTGGGTGAAGGCGCGAAGCCGGATGGCGAAGTGCTTGCGCTTCAGGGCCCCGAGCCCCGGCACCTCCCACCACTCGGACTTCTTGAACATCCAAGGGGCGAGGTCGGGGAAGAAGTTGTCGAGGAAGAACCCGGTCACGCCCAACGGGATCTTGAGCTGGTTCCAGAGGTCGCCAAGCGACACCCGGGGCCAGTCGATCGCGGGCCGGCTATGGGCCCATGCCTCGACCAGCGGGATCGTCGGGAGCTCGCCCATCGTTTGGTGTGGCTCCGTGTTCTGCCACTCGGGGAGCGGCGCCGTGAACACCTGGAGGTAGGCGTAGGCGAGCTTTCCCTGGTTCGTGAAGCGCCGCGCCAGATCCTCGAGCTCCTGATCCCAGCCCCAGCTCCCACCCATCACCACCATGTCCACTTCGTCCTGATCCACGAGGTCGCCGGCGAGGAATTGATCGCCCATGGCGTGCTCCAGGTGCAGCAACAGCGGGTTCGCTCTCATTCGCCACCCTCCTTTATCGCCTCAGCCCAGGGGAGCGGCGATGTGATAGTTACCTTGGCGGGCAGGCCGGGCCTTCTCATCCGCACCACATCGACCCACTCCTTGTCCCGAGCAACCACCATCTTTTCCGCGAAGTCGGCGGCGATGCGGGCGGCATCCGCGCTCCATTCGTCGAAGGTCTTGTGCCCGTGATACCACGAATCAGCTAAGAGGTAACGCAACCGCTTCTCCGCCGCCTGCCGCGCGCTGTCGGTGGTCATGGCTTGGGCCTGTGAGTCTGCTGCCCTACCCCCCTTTAGCATGGCCATGGCCAGCAAGGCCCACATCATTCCATCGTTAAACAGACGTTCTATGATGGATTCGACCACGCGCTCGCCAACTTCGGCATCTATCCTGTCTCCACCATGTTCGGCTAAACCGGCCATGATGGCAAAGCGGACAGTAGCCCGGGCATTTAGGTAACGCTCCATGCCCGGGGGCTCGGCGCTCACCGCACCACCGCCACGATCTTCCGCACGAGCTGCCCCCAGCGGGGGAAGGGCTTGCCCTCCCCTTCGAGGCGGAGAAGCTCGTCCGTGATCGCCTTCCGCTCGGGCTCGACCTTGATCCGAGCGAACTTGGCCGGCATGTCGTCCGCCGGCTTGAAGGTTGAGCCGCAGGATTCGAGCTCCAGGTGTTCGCCCTCGTGCCGGCTGCACACCCCGAGGAGCTGAGCCTTGGCGTGGGTTCGGGTGTGGACCTTGTGGAGCCCATCCGAGAACCGTCCGCCCCGGAGCTCGACCAGGATCGCGAGCCTCCCTCGGAGCCACTCGACCCGCCGATCTAGCGCGCGCGAGCGTTGAACGTGGCGGTCCGCCTCCTCCTGGTGCGGGCGCGCGAGGGCCTTCTGGATCTCGGCCGACTGCTCCGTGTTTCGGATCCAGAGCACGAGCTCCGCGAGATACTCGGCGCCCCGGTCGTTGTCGGGCCCGAAGATCCGGTCCAGCTCCTCGCGCACCTGCTCCTCGGAAGCCGAGTGCGCCGCCTGCTCTTCCGATTCCTCGAGCTGCTCGAGGTGGAAGGCGGCGAGCGCCATCGGCCCCTTCATCGGGAACACCTCCGCCGTGCGGAGCTCGAGCTCCCGAGCCGTTTCCAGTTTCCTCTCCATCTTCAGTTGCTCCAGGTGAAGTTGCGGAACGCGATCTGTGGGATCCCGCCGAACTGCCCGAGACCGTCCTGGTTGCCGAAGCCGACGCCGCGCGGGTTCTTGGAGTCGGGGTGAATCGTGACCGTGCGCTCGCGCGCCTGGCCGTCACAGGTGAAGCGCATCCACATCTTGTCGGCCGCCCGCCGCTCCCAGTCGAGCTTGAGCTTGATCCACTTGCCGACGCCGGCGTGCGGGATGCCCGTGTTCCAGAGATCCACCACGGCGTCGGGCTGGCCGTTACGGAGATACCAGCGGTTGGCGTTGCCGTCGAGGTTGTATGTATGGATCTTCCATACAGACTGCTGACTCACGATGTCGGGGCGAAACCATCCCTTCGGATGATTGGGGTCGTAGGGTCGTTCACCCGACTCGGCGGTGAAGAGGTGTCCGCCGCCCGTGTCCTGCGGGATCTGGGCGGTGCGGTAGAACACCTCAACCGCCGCCGAGCCTCTTGCCTGCCCACCCGCGGGAGACATCGGCCAGTAGGCGTTCGCGTTCGTGCCCATGACGCTGACGCCATTCGCTTCGTTGGTGAACTTGTCCGGTTCATCCACGCAAGCATCGTGTCCGAGCCACCGCTTCCCGTGGAATCCGTCGAGGCAATCGCCGGGCTCTGGCTCGGGATCAGGGGGCGCGGTGTCCTGGGTCGTAAAAACGCCCTCGAAGCACTCGCTGATCGTCGCAAGCTGATCGTTGGAGAAGTCGCCCGAGCGGTCCAGGCATTGCTGGAACTCCGAGATGGTCCCGAGATTTACGTCGTTGAAGTCGGAGCTCGCCGGGATCGCCAGGACCGCGACGAGCGAGAGAGCGAGCAGTAAGCGCTTCATTTCACCTCCGAAGGACAGGGCTCGAGGATCCAGCAGTTGGCGGACGGATGGCCGACGATCTCATACCAGTAGGGAGCATAGGGAGGGGGCACGCAGGCGAGGCCGACCACGAAGTCTTGCCACTCCTCCCCGGGTGAGCAGTCGGTGGATTCGTCGGCGATGCCCCATTGGTAGGCGCCCGGCTGGAGACAGATCGAGCAGCTCTGCGCGCAGGACTGGCTCTGACAGAAGCCGTAGTCAACGAAGACCTTTACGAACTCGCCGACCTCTGGTGTCGCCTGGAATGGTGGCGTGAACTGGACCGTGTACTGTGTCGCCTGGGCGTTGCCCGGGAGGGCCAGCGCCAGGAGAACGAGAAGGGCTTTCATCATCAGAACGGGACTCCTTCCTTCAGGTGTTCGGGGGTGGCTGACTCAAGAAAAATGAGCGCCTCTTCGAGATCGAAGGCCGTAACCTGCGCCGGCTTCCCGCCGTCGTACACACACACGAGCCGCACCTCGGGTGCTGGGCGTCGCCAAGCGACGGTGAACACGGCGGGCGGGAAATCCACCCAAACCTCATTACCCTCCTTCTTGAACTCGAATCCTGCCTTGTCCACGATCGCGCGCAGCCGCTTCAGTTGGCCGATCGTCGGCGGCTGCGATTCCGTCTCGCTCTTGTAGGAGGCGACGGGCGGACTGGCTCCTTGCTTCCCAAGGACCTCGCCCGTCTTCGCGTCCACCACCTCGCCCTCGACCATGATGGTTCCGGGGGCGTGGGCTCGCTCCTTCTGTTCTTGCAGGTCCGGGTAGTCGGTGCTGTCGTCGGCCGGCTCAAGGTCTTGAGTGAAGAGCATGGCGGAGCGCGTGACGGCGATCGCCGCCGCCACCACCGCGCGCTTCACGGCCATCTTTTGGATCGTGTTCACGAGATCGTAGGGCTCGGGGTTCCGCACCTGGCCGACCACCTGGCTCGTGATCTGGGGGTCCCGCTCGCCGAAGTTGCCGCCGCAACCGCCCGTCTTCGCCCAGCAGTACCAGAACTGCCCGGGCTTCGGGTTCTTCGACTTGCGGATGTTGGCCTTCCCGCAGGCCGGGCACTTGAGCTCGCCGCCTCGCCACAGGTACTTCTTCTCGCGTGAGTTACAGCTTCCATAGGCAACGCCGACCGGGTTTCCAGTGCGCTTCGACACGGCCGTCGCCCGCACGCGGTAGTAGAAGAAGGGATAAGCGATCCATCCGCCGCCGGTGTCCTGCTCTCCCCACTCTTCGGTTTCCTTCTCGATCTGGACCTCGGCGAAGTAACCGTAGAGCTCGAGGAGCTTCTGCGCGCCGGGCTGGAGTAGCACGAGCCGATCGCCGGCGCCCGGGATCTTTCCGAAGTCCTCGTCTTCGACCATGACCTCGGCGACGAAGCGCCGGAGCTCCTGCAAGCGCGCCCGCGCCTCGTCGAAGCTCATCACGAGCTCGGCCTTCACGTCGGGCGCCCGGAGCGCGAGCGCGGTCAACGTGACGGGCTCGGGCGCGATCTCAAGAACGGGGCGAGGAGGATCTTCTTGGGGTGGATTGTTGGCCGTGGACGAATCATTCAAAAACCCATCGGGCGCGCTCGGCGCTTCCGCGGTTTGCCGTTTTACTGCCATGTCTAGCTCCTTCAGTTTCGAGAGTGCGACCCACTTGGCTGGCCTCTGCTTGCCGTGAAGCGGCCGAACGTGCGCCCTGCCCTCTCTGTCCACCCCGAGCACGCAACAGAGGCGCCAACCGTGGTCCGTGAAGACCCCCACGGTGGAGCCCGCCTGAATCACTGATCGAGGCTGACCGACTTCGCGCGCACCTCGGCCGTGCGCTTCCTGCGCGCCACCTTCTTGAGCTCCTCGGCCTTCCGCCGGGGATAGGACGGGTCGAGCTTATGGGGCTCGAGCTTCAGGATCGCCGCGTAGCGCTCCACCGTCTCCGGCTTCGGCGCCACCGATCGCATGGAGTTGGAGATGGTCTGTCGGGTGACGCCGGCGAGCTCGGCGAGCGTCTCCTGGGTCCACCCCAGCGAGGCGAGCACCGTTTTCAGGCGCCGGCCGAAGTCCGTCACCGGATGCACGTCGTAGAGATCGGAGATTCGAGGGTTTCCCATGGAGAGGAGCGTAACGCAATGGGCTTGCGTTTGTCAAACCCCAAAGAAAAGGCGCCCCCCCGGGGCCGCGCCGGGAGGGCGCCAAAGGGGGCGGGCGGAAACGGCAAACTGCCTGCCCCCCAAGCTCCCTATCAGGTAAGGAGTTGACTTAGCGTCGGGCCGAAGGCGGCGGAGGCCCCTCGGACGTGCCGGCCACGACAGCCGCCGCCAAAGCATCCGCACTGGTCGCGAGTTGCGCCTGGAGCTCGGCGATCTTGGCCGGATCGTTCGCTGCGATCGCGTCCTTGAGCGCCTGGGCGATACCTTGAATCAGGATGATCGCGGACTGCTCCACGTCAGCGTTCTTTTGGACCTGGATGGTCAGTTCAGCAAGAGTAGCCATTTGTAGAAACCCCCTTATCAGCAAGGCGTTGAGCTTCCTGTCGATGCGGCGAAGATACCACATCAGGTGGCGGTCGTCCATTACTCCCCCCCTAGTCCTTGTCGCGTAGTTTGCCCCAGATCCAGCCCACGAGCCGCGACACGGCCTGCGAGATCAGGAGCACCATGATTCCGTTCATGCCCGCAGGCTCTTGCTCGGCCGGCGCCGGCGTTGCCACGGCGAGCGAATCCTGCGCCCACGCAATCGTGCTCGCGGTTGCCGCCCCGGCGATCAGGAGGAAAATCCCGAGCCGCTGTGCCGCACGAATCTCTGCCCCCTTGGTCGTGTAGAGCGGAACCTTATGCTGAAAGGCCGTGACCACATGGCCGGCGCCCGTGACTGTCGCTCGCGTGCCCGTAAGGAGGAGGAAGAGAATCCATCCCTCGGTGATGCCCGGCTGGAGCGTGAGATCCGTGGTGATGATAACGTAGGCCGTGGCGATCGTGGCAATGACCCCGGCCAATAATTCGCGCCAGAGCGTAGGAACCCACGTTTTCAGCACATTGATGACTGGCGGCAGCGCCGCTAGCATCCACATCGGGAAGAACAGCAGCTCGTCCATTTTCAAACTCCTTATGGTTTTACGAAGTATTTAAGCAAGAGTGGCAGCGCCGCCGCCAAAGCGATCGCGGCCGCCGCCACCCGCTCGAGCGACTTGATGCGCTCGTCGATCTTCTCGAGCTGGAGTCGAAGCGTGTCGCGTGGCACGAAATCAGCCTCCTTCTCGCGGGCCTTCTCATGCGAGTTGTTGAGCTCCTTGAGATGCGCGGCGAGCTCTGACCACCGCTCCTTGTGGCGCTCGGTCTCCATCGCCGCCGCGAGCTTCACCGCTGCGTCCATGGCATTGAATCGCAACTTGATGATCTCCTCGAGGTGCTCCCGCAGGCTCACCCAGCTCCACTGCTCGCTCCGTGCCGTCACGGATACACCCTCCCAATGTCCGTGTTCGTGGGCTGAAGGTGCAGGTGCCCCTTGTCCCGCTCGTCCACCACTCGAATGTCGATCATCTCCGCCGCCTCAGTGAAGGCGTGAACGTTATCGTCCCGCATGTCGTCGAGCACCACGTCCATTGCGTAGCCCGATTGGTGGCGACTGAGCTCGTGACCGCCCTTGAGCCGGTTGCGCTTCCTGGTCCTGAGCCCCGAGGTCCAGGATCCATTGAACTTGATGCACAGGTTGAACACCCGGCTCCAGAACTGCTCGAGCGTCAACCTAGAACTCCGCCGGCGGGATCGCTAGCGGCAGCGCCCGCACATAGGTCGGTACGCGTGCCTCTTCCTGCCGGATCCGCTCGGACAGGTGGCGCATCGTCGCCTGGTCGCCCGCCCGCTGGGCGCGCTTGCGAGCGATCTTCAGCTCCCGGATGAGCCGCTCCTGCTGGTTCCTGGCAATCTCCTGCTCTCGAAGCAAGTCCACCCGGTAGAGCTTCCCGATGCCCACGCGGCTCGCCAGTACCCGGCTCCACACGTTCGGCTCGAGGTAGTGGTCCTGCCGGAAGTTGTCGCCGGGGCCGAGGATGTTGTCCACGGCGGCGAGAACTGCGACCGAGCGCAGGATTTCGATGTCGCGCCGGCGCATGTCCATCCGCAAGAAGCGCCCGTACTGGCCCCCGATCGTCTCGATCGGCCGGCGGAAATAGAAGGAATAGTTGGCCTTCCGCTCGATCGGCACGCGCAGCCAGGGGGCGAGCATCGACATCGCCGAGTGGAGCGGATCGCCGAAGAGAACTTGAAGGTCCGCCGGTGGGAGCCAGTTTCGGAGGATGAAGTAACGGAACTCCCCCCGCTTGTCGGGAGTCTCGAAGAGCCTGACCGGGAGCCCTTCGTGCATCCACTGCGGGAGCACCTCGACTGCGGGGTCGCTCGAGGCTTGAATGAGCCGGTTGATGCGCTCGATCGAGGCGAAGTGCGTCGGGTGCTGGAGGAGCATCTTCACCTGGAAGGGGATGTTGTTCCGGGTCCAATTCCAGAAGGGCGCGATATAGGAGCGGGTGAAGCGGTCGAATGGAACGGCGCTCGTCGAGTCGAAGAGCGTCTCCCGGACCATGCGGGAGGCGAGCTCCGGGGTGTCCCCGAGCATCCGGCGTTCGATGTAGAGGGCGAGCCGGGCGTTGTTCTCGACCTTCTCCGCGACCGACATCGCCGCTTGAATGAATCCCGATGGCCCGTACTTGTCGAGAGCCGCCCGCCAGCCCGTCTTCGAGCCGAAGCCCTTGCGGATCTGGTCGTCGAGGGCGGACGCGGGGCCCGCGATCCCGGTCCAGAATCCTGCCCCCACAACGCCGTGCTGCATCGCCTCGTTGCGGATCATGTTGGCGGTCATGGGCGCGCCCGCAATCGACTGGAGCGCGAAGTCCTTGCCCGTCTGCACGAGATAGGCTTGCTCGTAGCGCAGCGGATCCGTGAGGCCGCGGAAGAGGTTGTTGAGGACGTTCCCGACCGCGTTTCGGATGTGGTAGCCCGCGAACGGGAAGAGAGTCCAGCGCACCCAGACGTTTCGGACCCCGAGAATCAGGTCTCGGATCGCCGAGAGCCCTTCGGGGCGCTGATAGAGCGCGTTCGCCCGATTGAGGAAGTCGGCGATCTCCTTCGGCATGACGATCGCCGGCACGCTCGTCGTGACGCCGATCATCGTTCGAATGTCGCCCGGCTTGATCTCGATGAGGACCTTCCCGTCCTTCGGGACCCCGCCGTGCTGGATGAAGTCGCGGGATTCCTTCGAGATGCGCGAGTAGGGAATCGTCTTCGTGGGAAAGAACGACATCCGCCCGCGAGGGAAGTAGAGCCCCATCCGGGGGTCGAGCTGCGCGACGTTCACTCTCCGCGCGTCCACCGTGTAGGCGGCGCCGTCCTCCAGGAGCCGATTGAGGGTGCGGTTCACGAAGTCGTGGGTGGCGATGAAGCGGTTGGCTTCCTTCGCGTAGAGCGCCGAGGCCGAGAGCACGTCCGTGAGGAAGAACTCGCGATTCAGGCGGTCGTTGATCTCGTGGATACCTTCCTGGATCGTCCGGTGGCGCCCAAACCCCGGCTTCCGAATCTCGATCGGCGTGTTCTTCGCGATCCGCGTGAACGCGGCGATCTTCTTCAGGCGGTCGATCGAATCGTAGCGCGCATGATGGATGTAGCCGGGGATGATGCCCTGGATACCGCCGCGCGGGATCAGTTGGCGGGCGTACTCGGCATAGAAGGCTTCCATTGCGACCGCGGCGCGCCGGATGTCGTCGGGCAGGTTCGAGAAGCGCGGCAGGACCTCCTGCCAGACCTTCATCTCCTCGATCTCGGCCGCTGCTTTCGGGAGCACTTCTTTCGTGAACCCTGAAGGGCCGATCGTCTTCGTCTCGATCGCCCGATGCTCGGGGATCTCGACCGCCGCGCCCCTGGCGAGCTCGCGAGTCTGCCGGCGGCGCGCTTGCTCGGCGAGCTTGCCGCGGAGCGATCCCTTTCGCACGTCTTCCTTGAGCCCGAGCTTCACCAGGAGCCGGTCGGCGCGTTCGAGCCGCATCCACGAGGGATCCATCTCGTTCACGAGCTGATTCTTGGCCTCGAGCCACGGCGATTCCTTGGTCCAGAGGCGCGCGCGCTCGGTGAAGTCGCGAACGAAATACGCCATCATTTCCGTGGCGCTCGAAAGCCCGTCCGGCTCGATCTCGAGGCGCTCGGCGAGCTCCCCCAGAATCCGCTGGCGGAGCGCTCCAATGTCCTCGCCCGCGCGCCCGGTTCGGATCTGGTCTTCGGGCCCGAGCTGTCGCAGGATCGACTCCGCCGGCCGCCCCGCCTTCCCGGCGTACTCGAGATAGGCGGTGTCGAGTCGCTTCCATTCGTCGCCCATCAAGTCGGGGATCTTCCCGTACTCCCGGACCGTCTGCATGAACTGCTCGAGCGCGTCGAACTCTTCCTTCCGCTCCTGCTTGACGATCCGCTCCCTGACCTTCACCGAGTCGTCGAAGCGCGCGGCGTCGCGGGCGCGCGCGGACATGAGCTTCTGGTAGCGGTTCTGGCGGCGCGCCATGCGCTTCGCCTGCTCGATCATCTGGTCGTCGAGGAAGGCAATCTGGCCCGCAACCTGGCGCTCCATCCCCGTCGTCATGGGGCCGAGGATCTCGTTGTAGACCTCCTGGAGCGTGGGCGCGTGAAGGACGTTCACGGTCTCCGAGGCGCCGGTCGCGGCGTTCCGGCGGATGAGCGACGCGCGCCACGGGCGATGGCGGGCCGGAGCGTCCCCGAGTGCGCGCTGGCGGGCACCCGTAAGTCCGTCGAGGATCTTTGCCGCTTCGGCGCGCTCGGCCGTCGTCATTTTCGGGATGCGGGCGACGATCTCCCGGATCTGGGCGTCGATTGCTTCGGCGCGCCCCGAGAAGTCCAGGTCGATCAGGACCCGGTTGACACCTTCGCCGCTGAAGTGAGTCGGGACGAACGCATCGGCCTGCCCGGGCCGCGGAAAGAACTCGAGCGCGAGGAAGGAGGCGTCTTCTTGGAGCGACTCGAGATTGCGGGCGAAGAGTCCGCGCCCGGTCTCGCCGGCGCCGTACTCGAACGAGAGCGGAAACTTCGGAGTGTGGACCGCTTCCTGCCCGAGCACCTCGACCCGCGCGAGCCGCTGATTCGGTTGGAGCCCGAGCCGCTCGCGGAGCATCTGGAGCTCGAGCGCGTCGGCCTGGAGGACGGTCTTGCCGGTCGCCTCGTCGATTGCGTTCTCGGCGAAGCGGAGCGTCCCCAAGACGCGGCTCTCGATCGGCACGGAGCGGGTGATGAGCTCGAATCGCTCCTGGGTGATCGGTTCGACGGACTCGACCGCTTCGGTCATGGTCCGCATCCGATCCTTCCACCCGCCTTCGCCGACCTTCAGCTCCTTCGCGACTTGCTCCAGCCGGCGCGCGGCCCGGAAGCCCCGAACGTTCTCATCGGCCGACGCGCGCGCGAAGTTGTCGATCGTCCACGCGGGGATCCCGAAGTTGGAGAAGTACCCGAGCACCCTGTTCACCTGGGGGGCACGGTGGGTGATCAGGTTTCGGAGCGCGGTCGCGGCCTCGAACACCGGCCGGCCGCCGCCGATGCCCGGAATCTTGGCGATCAGTTGGCCCCGGAGCGGCGTGAAGGGAATCACCGGAGCCGTGACCTGGAGGAGCGCCCGGTGGCCGGCGCGGGATTGGAGTGCGACCGCATCGGCTAGCTCCGCGGGGATCTCTCCCGTGCGGGCGAAGTGCGCCTCGAGCTCGCGGGCGAGTTTCGAGCCCTCCTCGATCACCGAGCCCTGCGGATAGACGAGCTTCCCGGCCTTGCCGACCTGGGGAAACGGCTTCTTCGCGATCGTGGCCGCCCGGCGGAGCTCGGCCAGGCGCCCGCTCTTCGTGAGGAGTCCGACCCCGACCCACGAGAGCGGATCGAGAACCATCCCCAAGGCGAAGCCCGTGACGCCGGCGGGCGTCAGGACGCCGCGGGCGATGTGCTCTACGAAGTCCGGGACCGGGCGGAAGTTCGGGATGGTGAAGAAGGGCTCGGTCGAGAGCCCGAAGTCCTCGGCGGCGATGTCGAGGTAGCTGATCTTCGACTTCCCGAGCAATCCCTGGGTGGCCGCCTCGGCCGCCTCTTCGGGGGTCTCGCGGAGGAGCGTTCGGAAGGCGGAGGCGGAGGCGTATTCCGAGCGGGCGATGAAGTCCAGGCCCTTCTCGAGTCCGGCGACCAGGTTCCGGCGGACCCCGCGACCCAAGGGCGACTCGGTGGGTCGAACCGCCTGGGGTGGCGACCCGAATCCTGTCCGCCGGCGGAGGATTGCCTCCTGGAGCGGGCTCGGCGGCTGTCCGGTTGCGGGCGGTCCGGCCGGCCGGCCCCCACGGATGCCCTCCTGGCGCCGCCGGATGGCCTCCTGGAGAGGGGAAAGCTCCTCCTCCGGGTCCTGAGTCGCGGTTGCGGCCTTCGGTGGCACTACGGGGCTCCAGCGGTTTGCTCAAGCCGGGCCGGGAGACCACCGAGGCGGGTGATCTCGATCTGGACCCGGCGGAGCTCCTGCTCGATCTCCGTGCGGATGGCGCCGCCGAGCGCCAAGTCCTGGCGGGCGCGTGAGAGGAGGGTGGCCTCCTCGGCCTTGAGGGCCGCGAGCCGCTCCTCCTGGGGGTTGATCGTCTTCACCTGGGATCGCCCCTTCTCCTTTTTCGGCTTGGCTTGAGGGCCGAAAGCCGGCTCCCGCCCGCGCGCCGCTCCGCCGGCCAGTCGATGGAGGAGCGGGGCGGCCGGCGCCGCTATCCCGAGCGCTCCCTGGACGGCTCCCACGGCACCCCCGCCGGCCCGGACGGTGGCGGCTCCGATGTTCGGGAGCCCGCCCCGGACGATCGGGATGGGTGGCGGTGGGGGCGGATTCGCGGCAGCCCGGATCTCCTTCTCGGCAATCGCCGCCTCGAAGCGCGCGAGCTCTTCGGGCGTGAAGGTCGCTCCGAGCTTCACGAGCTCGGCCTTGCCCTCCTCGAGCGCCGCTCGCGCCTTGAGCGGGTCGTCGTACAGGTCGAGCGCGTCCTGGACCCCGAGCCGGATCGTCTCGACGCCGGCCAAGTTCGTGCCCTCGGAGCCCCGAATCCGGGCGGAGAGCTCGGGCGGCACGAGCGCGAGCATCTGATCGACGACGGGCTTGGCGATCGCTGTGGCCGCCGCCATGCGCGCCTGGAGGTCGTTTCCACCCTCTGGGCGATACTGGTCGAGAACCCGGGCGCCTTCACCACCCGAAGCGATCGCGGCGTCGATCTGGTCGTAGGCGTCGGCGTAGGCTTTCTGGATGTCGCCCGCGAGCCGGAGCTGATCGGCAACCGTGAGCGTCTTCTCGATCGAGGCGACCGCCTGGGCCTGGCGGATGTTCTCGTCGGTGCGGATCTTCTCCGCGGTCTCGGTCTCCGCCTTCTGGGCAAGGAAGGCGGGCGCACCCTGGATCGACTTGGCGATGTCTGCGGGCCCCGCCGGGGTCGGGCCCTGCTCACCGGGGCCTAGCGGGGCGGCGGCTCCGGGCGTGATCCCGTAGCGTTCGAGGAAGCCGCGCGCGTGGATGCGCTCCTCCTTCTCCTTCTCCGCCTGGCGCTCCTCGGCGGTGATGTCCTGCTGGCGACCGAAGAGACGGTTCTCGGCGTCGATCTTCCGCTGTTCCTCGGCCTCGGCCTCCTTCTCTCGGAGGCGCTTCTGGAAGAGGAGCCCCGTCACATTCTGCGCGCCCCTGGCGAAACCGGCGGCGAAAGCGAGCTTCCCGGCCATCGTATTACCTCGCCCCGAAGATGCCGCCGGGGTTCGTTGAATAGAGAGCGATCGAGGCGATGGTCGAGACGGCTTCTCCGATCGCTCCGAAGAAGGCGTTGCCCGATTCGAGCTCGGCCAGCTCGCGCGCGTACTGAGCCTGGATCCCGATGAGTCTCACCTGGCGCAGATAGGCGAGATTCGCTTCGCCGCTCTGATAGAGCCGCTCGATCGCCGACTGCTCGGCCTTGAAGGTCTCGCCCATTTCCTCGATCCGCACCCGGCTCTCGAGGTCCGCCTCGGCGAAGGCCGTCGTCTCCCGCTCTGCTCGCCGCACGCGCTCCCCGAGACCCGACTCGGAGAGCTGGATCGCCGAGAGCCCCGACTCCGCCTGTCCGAGTCGGATCCGCTCCTGCTCCCGGATGTTCCGCCGCCCGAGCGTGAGGATACCCTCGGCGCGATCGCGGAGCGCCGAGCTCCCGACGCGGATCCGCGAGAGCTCTTCCTCGAGAAACTGGCGCTGCAACTGCTGCGCGTTGTTCTCGGCGATCCGTCCCTGACGACGAAGAGAATCGTCCGGCGTCTGGACGACGACCCCTTCGCCGAAGAGCTCCTCCTCGTGCTGGGCTGCCGGCGTGACGAGCCCGCCTTCGTCCTCGTGTCCGGGAGGGCAAGGAATCCGGCGCCCACCGGCTCCGTAACACTTCTCAGGCATCACCCACCTCCGATCTCGACCGTCACCTTATCACCCGTCGTGGAGGCCCGGAAGTAGACCCGGGAATCGGTCCACGCGGTCGCCCCCCGGAAAACCTGCACGTTCACTCCTGGCGGGCCGTTCACGAGCACGAAGCGCCGCGGCACCCGCCCGAGAAGATGCGGCACGGGCACGTCCGTCGCGCCGTTGGTCGTGAAGACGACATACTCTGCATCGAGGGCACCCACCCGGCGATCCGGGTTGTCCTTCGCGAGACCGTGGGGAACGTACCCGAGTCCCATGACCCCGCCGCGCGCCAGGTTCTCATCCGAGAGGCTCTGGGCGCCCGCCGGTCCGGCCGGGTCGGTTGCCGGGTCTCCCGGGAGAGCGATCTTGGTTTCAGTCCTCGCCACTTACACTCCGATGTAGGGAGAGCAGTTGATCTCCGCGTACACATTGAGCTCGGCATTGCCGTTGAGGGAGCTGTTCGACTTGCACTTCAAGGCCCCGTTGGTGTCGAGCGCGTACCACTGGAGGGCAGTGTTGGCCGTGACCACCCAGCCGGTGAAGAGCACGGGTTGCGGCGTTCCCGCATCGACTCGCCCGGCTTCCGAGTAGAACAGTCCGGTGTTGATGCCACCGAACGCTGCGATCGTTGCGTTCCATGCGGCCGCCGCGGCCGCGTTGTCGCTGGCGCCGTTCGGGAGCACCAATCCCGAGGCCCCAGAATGGCCGAACACCCAGAGCGTGATGCGGATGATCCGGCGCCGCCAGTCGATCGAGTCGTCGATCACGATGGCGGTGTCCGCCGCCGTCAGCTTGAAGTAAGCCCAGACCGTCTTCCCGCCCTGCTGCTGCCGGCCGGCCACGACGTTCGTGATGGCCGCCTGGTCCGATTCGGAGAAGAGCTCGTTCCGCGGGGCGCCGATCCCGGTGGGCGGGAGGCCCGAGTCGTTCTTCAGGTGCTCGGCCTGAATCGCCTGGTCCGCCACCTTTTCCTGGCTCACCGAGTCGGCGCCGAGCACCGTGTTGGTTGCGCTCCCGGGCACGGCCTTCGACGAGAGCGTCATCCCGGCGTTCTTGTAGTTGGAATCGTCCAGGTTCGCGTTGACCTGGGCGGTGATCGCCTGGTCGTTCGCGAGCACCTCCGATCCCCGCGCCTTGGTGTTGGCGCTGAGCGGATGCGGCAGCGTGACGTTTCCCATGTGCTAACTCCCGCCCGCCGTCTTCCGCGGGCCACTGTACTGACCGCCGAGCGTTAGACGCTCGATGTCGAAGGGGTTTTCTGCCTCGAACTGCTCCACCTCGACCGCGAGCCGCTCGGACTTCGCCGCCTGTGGGAGCGAGATAGGCTTCGTGAAGAGCCCGCCGGATGCCCAATCGAACTCGTCCCAGCGCACCTCGTCCCAATTCGCGCCGGCGGGCGTGAACTGGAAGGTCGAGACCAAAAGAGATGCCCGATCCCGGTCGAGATGAATCGTGACCTGCACTGTGGCGTCGGTCGTAGCACCCTCGAGCTCCAAAAACTGGTGTGAGCACCAATCGCCTTCGTCTCGCCCGAACGAGAAGTCCTTGGTGCGGAAGACTCGCCGGATCGACTGGACGCCGGCGAGCGCTGCCGAGTAGTCGGTGTTCCCGGAGTCGGCCCGGAGGAGGAGCGACTTATTCTCCGCCGGCGTCAGGAGGAGCTCGTTGTCGTCCGCCTCGCCGTCCATGAAGGTGTAGCTCTGGGCCGTGTAGCCGTCGTCCGGGATGAAGGCGTTGGCCTGCACGTCGTAGATGAGTGTCAGCTCTGGGAGCCCCGTGCCGCCGCGCTTCGGGTAGGTAACGCGGTACTGGTTCGTGGTGATCGCCCCGACCGCCAAGGTCGCGATCGCCGGATCGAGCGTGCGGCGAAGGAAGCGCCGGGTGCGGTACTCGGTGATCGGTCGGAGCTGGTTGTTCGCGAGCGCCCAGATGTCTCGCTTGTTGGCGAAGTAAATAATGCCGTTCAGCTCTTGAATGACCCGCTGGCTCATGGCGCCCGGACCGTGGGCGAGCCGGATCATCCGGTAGTCCGGGATCAGGACCCGCGCGCCGCGCTCCTGGCCGGTGCCGAGAACCGCGAAGATGTTGTTCATGGTGAAGATGTAGAGGACGCCCTGAAAGCTCTTCATGCCCGTGATCGGTTCGCCGCCGGGGTTCGGGCACCGGAGTCGGAACTCCGCCGGGAATTGGTCGGGGCGGTTCGAGTCCGAGAACTGGACATCGACGTAGAAGCGCTGGGGGCTCGCGAGATTCTCGGTCACGCGCGCGAGGAAGACCCGCTCCTGGTGCTCCTCGATCGTCGCCGACGCGAAGGGCTGGAGCCGGGTCGTGTCCACGCGACTTCCGAGACCGCCTTCCAGGAGCGCATCGTTGAAGACGCCCGGGGGCAGTGGGATTGCGTTGACCAAGAAGTATGGACCGTGAAAACCCGCGGCGTCGGGGGGCTGATTCACGAACGAGCGGTAGAGGTTCCACCCGGTCTGGTCGGCGCGCTCGAGCGCGGGGAGCGTGTGGTTGATCGAACCCGGGGCGCCGAGCACGAAAGAGAACTCCGCCGACACGGGGCTCTCTCCGAGGCCGTCCCGATAGACCCGCGTGAGAACGTAATAGTAGGTCCCGGCAGGCACGGTGCCAGCGCCGCCCGAGGGGCCCGTCGTCACGGCGGTCGGAGGCTCGCCGACGTAGTAGACGAAAGCCCCGTCGGTCCGCCGCGGCAGCGAGAGCGGGGAGGCCATGTAGACCCAATCCTTCAGCGTGATCGCCTGCCAGAGCACGTTCACGTCGGTCTGATTCAGCGTGTTGGCGAAAGCGGGATCGGTCGCTGCTCCGCCCTGCGGCGGGATGTTGACCGGGTTCACGAAGTCGGAGGTCGTGACGTAGAAGCATCGGGTGTTGGCGCACATGACGATCTTGTGCGCCTGGTCCTGGCGGTAGTAGCGGTGGAGGAGCTTGATCGGGAAGTTGATAACTCCGGCGCCCGCGACATCGTAGCCGGCGGCGTTGTTCAAGAGGGCAGTACCGAGACGGCCGCGGATCGGGCCCAAGGGATCGACGCGCACGTTCTTCGTGAGGATCTGGTCGTTCTCGTCGAGGAGCGCGAGCTCCGACTCCTTGATTGAAAAGGTCGAGGCGTCGGAGTTGGCCCCGTCGGAGAAGTCGGTGAAGGATTTGAGGAAGTCGAGTTTCACCAGGTCCTCGGGTAGCGGTTCCGATCCCAGACCCGCGCATCGTTCATCTCGACCGGCCGGTCAATCTGATGGCTCATGTTCCGCCGGCTCTCGGCCTCGGCCACGAGGTCTTGGTACTCGTCCATGCACGCCTTCGCATCGGGGAGTTGACGTTGCTTTCGGTGGCCTCGAGCCGTCGCCCAGAGGATGGCCGCGTAAGCCCATTCGCTCGAGAGCGGGAAGGTCGAGCCCGCGATCATGGCGTCCGGCTTCGCGACGTAGAAGAGGTGGATTGCGTCCACGATCAGCGTCGATGGCACCTTCCAGAGATGGAGGCAGAGGGGCGAGTTCTGGGCGCCGCGGATGTAGTAGTGCTCGGGCTGTGCCGCCTGCTGATCGAGGCTCGAATGATCTCCGACCGTCAAGAGCTGGTGGATGTCGAGGGGCACGAGCTCGAGGTTCTGGTAGAAGAGCTTTTCGACGAGCATGAAGTCGGATGGCAGGCCGTACTTCTTCTGGCCGACGGCCGAGTCCGTCTTCACGTCAGAGGTGAGGATCCGGGTCCGAGTCACGATGTCGAGGAGGGCGAAGTTGAGCCAGCGCGTGATTTCCTCGTCCGAGATGAATCCCTCGGAGGGCTCGTGGAGTCCGGCCCGGGTTTCGGCGATCATTTCTTCGGTCGTGAGCGCGAGCGGTGGCATCTAGCTTCCCTTCTTCCAGGTGGTCGCCGGCGCCGACGCCTCACCCCATGTCGTCGCCGGCGGCGCACTCCCGGTCCATGTCGTATCGGGCACTGCGTCCTCGTCCCATGTCGTCGCGGGCGCCGCGCCTTCGGCCCACGTCGGATCCGCGGGGCTCGCGTTCGTGCTCCAGGAGGTAGACGGCGCCGACTCCTCTGACCAAACGGGGGAAGCTCCTCCCGTCGAGTTCCAGGTGGAAACCGGCGCCGAATCTTCGGTCCAGGCCGTCTCCGGGGCCACTCCTTCCGTCCAGGGCGCATCGGGGCCGGTCGCCTCGTCCCAGCCGCCGGGGGCCGCCTGGCAGACCGACTCCTCCCACGGCGAGAACACGGAAGCCCTGCCGCCGTATCCCTGGGTTGCGATCAAGCGCTTCCCCATCCCGTAGACCACGATGAAGCCGGTCGTGACGCTCATACCGGCTCCCGCTCGAAGAGATCGGAGAAGGTCGGGTTCGAGTTCGCATCCTTCAGATTCCAAACGAAGAGCGGGGTCGTGCCGTCGTCGTCGAAGATCGTATAGGTGTTCGTGTTCTCGTCGATGAGGAGCCGGTTGCGAGCAATCTTGAACGTGTCGCGCACGATCAGCCCGGCCGACCCCACGTTGCCGTGGACCGAGAGGAGCTCGTCCCAGACGGCCAGCGCGATTGTCACGGGCGTGAGGGTGCCGGCGAGCTGGTCCTCGATGTTCTGGGAAAGGGGCTCGCCCGTGACCACGAGCGCCTCGATCGCATTGCCCGAGCCCTGAGCTTGGAACACGGCGCCATCGCCATCCGCGGCACCACCAACCGAGCGAAGCCCCGCACTGGCCCCGACGCCCTGGAGCTCGAGCCCGGGGGCATTGCCCGCCTGTGCGGCAAAGCGAGCTCCAGCGCCGTTCACCGCGCCGCCGCGGCCGTGGTAGCCGTGTCCGCCCGAGCCGCCGGTCGCGCGCGCACCGTCGCCACCCGAAGCGCCGCCAACGAAGTCAACGCCCGGCTCGGTCCCCTGGCCGGTGAAGATGGCGCCCGGCGCGTTCCCGCTTCCGTTCCCGCCAAGGACAACGAGCCCGGCCTTGCCGTCTCCACCGAAGATCGTCATGCCGGGCGCATCCGTCAGGCCCGTGTTGCCCTGGATGTGGACGGCGCCCTGGGTGGCGCCACCGCCCGAGATGTCGATTGCCGGCACGGAGGAGGTCGCGGTCAGGCCCAGCACCCGCCCGGTTGTCTCGCCGATCGTCAGTTGACCGCCCGATCCGTTCCCGCCGTTGAAGAGCGCCGCGTTATTGCTCGCCGCCCCCTTGACTTCGAGCGCGTAGTCGGCTGAGCCCTCGCCATCCAAGAGGAGCGCGCGCGCGCCGGCGTTGATCCCGCTCTTCAAGAAGGCCCCGTGTCCGTCACCATTGCCGGCGATGTTCATGCCGTGTCCATTGCTCCCCGTCGATTGCGCGACGACGGCATCGCCCGCCGAGTTCACGACATTGAGCTGCTTTAGGAAGAGGGTCGCGTTGTTGCCGGCCGTCAGTTGACCGTCGATCGAAACGAGGTCCACCGACTGCCGCCCGCTGGCGGCGATAATGACGTAGGTGTTGGTGCCCACGGCCTGGGTGGTCACGGGCGTGAAGGTGATGGTGTCGGTGCCAGCGTTGAAGGCCGTGATGCGCCGCGCCTGGCCCTTGATCGTCCCCGACGTGAAAAGGATCACCTGGTCTTTCCAGTAGTCGGTATCGGCCTCCGTGCGCTCCGTGTCCACCACGGTCGTCGTCGATCCCGAGTCCGCGGTCCCGCGCGCGAGGATCGGGCCGTCGAAGCCAATGCGGAAGGGGGCGATTGCCGCCGGGGTCTCGCCGTCGATCGTGCCGGTAACGCGCACGACGTACTCGGTCTCGTCGAGATAGTTTCCCCCCGACATGGTGATGGTCGCGGTGTTGTAGTAGAGGCCAAGGGCGTTCGTGCCGTCGATCGCGGTCATGGTGCCGCTGTCCACGGCCGTGCCGTCGTTCTCCTTGTAGATGCGCCAGGCGACGGACGTGGCGGCCGCGGCCGATCCCGTCGTGTTGACGAATTGGGCATAGACCCGGAGGGTGTCTCCGAGTCGCCGCAGGTGGATCGAGACGGCACTCATGCGCCCACCGTCGCCGTGTTCAAGAGGCCGTGCTTACCGCCAAGGATGGACGGGTTCACCTGCGCGGAAAAGAGCGCGGGCGAGACGCCGGTGTTGTAGTCCACCTGGGCGACCTGTTCCGTGACGCGCACGAAGGCGTTCACGTTGGCGCCGATGCGCCCGCCCACCTCGAGCGCGTCAATGTCGGCCGTGGCCCAATCGGCGGTTGTTCCGGGAGGGCTCTTGTGGACCACGGACTGGCGTGCAATGTAGGCGACGGTGAAGTTCTGCCCCGTGGTGTCCACGTCCGTGCCGGCAGTCGAGCGCACGCGCGTCTCGAAGCTCGGGGACGTGGACTCGTTCCGCGCGCGCGTCTGCACCTTGACGGCGGCGATGGTCCCGGAGATGCCAGCGGCCGCCGCCGTCTGGAAGCCCGAGCGGAAAGCGTCGTGCGAGATGTTCCCGCGGATATAGGTGGTGTCGCCATCCGGGGGAGCGGTTTCGTCGATCGACTGGTACATATTGACGTTGCTCGCGGCTTCATTGAGGAAGCTGCCGTCGAGCACGTCGGAGTCCTGCGCCAGCCGGGCGATCTGGCCCGGACCCGGCCAGTCCACCGCGGTCGCGCTGTTGGAGGTCTCGACAATGAAGTCGTCGATGTTGAGGATGTAGCCGCCGGCAACGGCTGCCCGGCTCCCGAACATGCACGAATCAAGATCAGGGAAGGCGCCCGCGGCGGTGAGGAGCTCGGTGCCGTTCAACCGCACCTGGACCTGCGTTTGTCCCGAGAACACTTCGATGAGCGTTCCGCTCGTGGAGATTGACGTGGTGGAGGGGCCGGCCAGCACGCCGGCGCCGCTCACGAGCTGCACCTTATCGGTGGCAGTGATCTCGAGCCAGTAGCGGTCGGTCACGGCGCCCGGAGCGCCATCGCAGAGCGTGTAGAACACTCCGACCTGGGCGCCGGCCATGAAGTTGAAGACCTTGTAGGCGTAGAACCTGGGAACGCAGTAGTCGAAGTCCGAGGTGCCGTTGATCGAACCATCAACGTTGAACCGAAACGGAGCCTCGCAGAAGCTCGCGGACCCGAGGGGTGCGATCTGAAGCGCGCGTAATCCCGCGTGTACCGGCGACGTTGAGATTGTGGCCGTGCCACCCGAAGCGAGCTCGTCGTTCTTCGTTCCCGCGAGGTCGTTCCACTCGAAGCCATCGAGGTTCGTCGGGTTGTGGCCCGCAGCGAAGCTCATGGCACCGCAATTCGGAGCGGAAACGAGATGGCGCCGAGAAGCGTAAGGGGGCCCCCGGCGTCGAGCCACTCTTGCAACACGGCGGCGCCGCGGGCACGAAGCGGCGGCGGAAGGGGAGCGGTGCGCGTGCCCGGGGGCGCAGGCGGATCGAGGAGCTTGGTCGGCCCGCCCTGGTCGAGCACCATCGTGCGGATCTGGGCGAGCGTCAGGCCATTGAACCAGTCGATGTCGTAGTTCCAGGCTTCCTCGATCAGGTGGACGGGCACGGCCGCGTCGAGCACCTCGAAGCGCACGAGAAGCCGGAAGCCAAGGATGCGTTGGCGACCCACGATCTCCTTCGCTTCGAGAATCGACCCGCGCCACGTCGCCACCGCCACCTCATGGGTTAAAGACGATTGGGAAGGTGAGCTGGCGGATCGCTACCGCCTGATTCCAGTCCTCGAGCAAGTCGAGCGCGATCGTTTTGAGTCCGGGGTGTCCTCCTATCCCGGTCGTAAGGATCGCCGTCTGCGCCTGGATCGCCGTCATACCCGCAAAGGCCGCGGGCGCATAGCGGATCTCCTGCCCGAGCTGGAAGACGGGCTCGGGGTCGAGGATGTCGAAGCGCACGTCGAGAACGAGCGCCCGCCGCTCCGGAGAGACCGGCACCCAGCGCTTCCCAAGAAGCACGATCGAGGCCGTCGCCGCCATTTAGAAGTACGCCGAAACGAAGGTTGATGCCTTGAGCAGCACGGGCGATGCCACGGCGGTCTCGAGCTGAATTCCAACCATGAGATGAGCGGCCGTGACCGTTCCGCCCGTGATCGGTGTCGCTCTTCCTGGGGCCGTAGCTTCCACCATCGCGGCGGAGCCGGCGCTGCCCGCCACGTCATAGATCACCCCGGGGTGGATCCCTCGTCGTAGGATCTTGACCTTTTCGCCCGCTGCGGCGTCGGTGAGCGCAACCCCGCAAACGATTTGCAGCGATCCAGCTCCGACCACGCCGAACGCCAGCGTTACGAGGCGCGGATTCGTGATGTTCTTGCACAGGACGTTGCCGGATACGACTGCCTGGGTCGTGACCGCCCAGAACTCCTCCTGTGATCCCCCGGTCTCGTCGTTGATGTCCTGTGGGATGAGAAGCTGGCCCACACGCTTTGCAACCCCGATTGCCGGTTCGGCTGACATTGTTATCTCCTATGCCGCGCTCGGCCCAATCCAGACCGGAGCGGCGCCTCCCGCCTCGTCGGCGAGTGCCGTAGCAATGGCACGCGGAGCACCCACGCCGGGCGTGGACGAAATAGCGCCATCCGTCGCCGTCGTGGAGAGCTGACTCCCCTTTAAGGCTCCGGGCACAACCTCGGCCGCGGCGACCCGCCCGTACATTGCAATCTTGGTTAAGCCACCGATCTGTGCTCCCTCGAGGGCGATTCCGCAAATTGCTCGGCGGAGCGGGTCGTTCGAGTTTGCCTTGAGCACCTGATTGTGGACCACGGTGCTCATAGCAACCGTCTGTCCCGGGGAAATCTCCTCGGCAGCGTAGGCGGAAAACCCCATCGCGAAGTCTTTGGTGATGTCTGCCGCATCCGATTCATCGGCTCCCATCAGCAATCTGAACATGGTCCCTCCTGGTCTAGCGGTGCGGCGGAGAGCTCTCGCCCCCCGCCGCTCGCCCGACCACTTCTATCCGAACTGGCAGCAGACCCACATCGGCGCCACGTTCGCGGCCGCAGCCCCGAGCGTGACACCGACACAGTTGGCGATATGACCGCTCGCCGCCGCGAGTGCGGTCGTCGCCACGGGCACCGAACCGCGGCCAGCGGTGGCCGACGGGAAGACGACGTTGTTCGCCGCCCCTCCCGTTGCCACGGCAACCGCGTTGTGGAACCCGCGACGCATGACCCTGATCGGCACCATGATGTCGCCAGCCACTGCGGTCTGCGGGATCACCACCGGAGCGTCGAGAAACGCGACTCCGACCGGAATCGCGATCGTGGCCGACGCTGCTCTCACCGCGACTCGGCTTCGCACTGATCCCGCGAGTGAGGTCGTGTCGATCGCCATGATCTCGCCGTCGGTGACGGTGATGGCGCCGCCCGCGGACGAGGCAACGAGCCACGTCTCGGTTTCGAGCGCCAATCGCGCCGCCGCGTTGACCCCTGGAGCTCCGGCAGCGCCGGTTTGGCTCTGGGCCTCAATCACATCTGCGTAACCCATCTTCTCTTTCTCCTTTCCCTGGGCTGCCCTTTAGGCCGCGTAGTCCGTGATGAGACCCTGGTAGCGGCGGTTGTTGCAGACCAGGTTCCCGGTCCAGAAGACATAGCCCACCATCGCCTTCTGGTTCACCGGCTCCCGGTAGGGCGAGAAGGTGAAGTTTTCGTCCTCGTGCGACATGAGATCCAGGAAGTTCTCGTTGAGGCCGAAGATCCGGTTCCCCGTGACGTGCGAATCGACAACGATCGGCTTCCCCCGGAAGAGGAGCGTCTCGAAGCCGAGGGACGCGAGATGGGGGTCCGTGAATTGCTGCCCGCCGGACGGCGTGACCCCCGAGTGAGAGATCGTGACCGTGCCCGCGTGGAAGCGATCGAACCCGTCCTGGGTCGTGATGTAGATGGTCGGTCCGAAGGGCGCCTCGGTGAGCCTTCCCGTGAAGACCTGGAAGATCCGAGCGGCGTTCGAGCCGTCGGTGCCGAGTGTCACGCCCGCGATCAGCGCCGTCGCCGCCCCGCGGAAGCCCGACTGCCACCAAGTCTCGACCGAGGGGTCGATCCCGAGTGAGCCGTCGCCGGCGTTCGTGTTGGGGTAGACGGTCGTGTTCTGAGTCGCGGCATCGAGCCCTTCGATCAGCCGGGTGGTGGTCCCGTCCGACTGGAGCCCGGTGCCCATGATGTCGCGGAGAGTCATTTCCGCGGCCATCGCCTTCGCCGAGAGATGCTTCACCTTGGCCGAGACCCCGGAGTTTAGGAGCACTTCCCGCCGCGATACGACGATCGCTGCGTAGTATTCCTTGTAGCCGAAGTCCACCGCGGTGAATTGGTCGTCGGCGTCGATGTTCATGGCCTCGAAGCCGCGGATCGCTCCCGAGGCCCCGACGCGCGCGTACATGAGCGGGGTGTGGATCGCGGTCCCACCGTCGGTCTTCATCCCGCGCTTGTGCATCCGCGCCAGCAATGCGTTCGAGTTGAACACGTTGTCGGCGATGAGCTTGATATAGAGCTTCTCGGTCAGAGCCGAGATTTCGTCGATCGTGACAGCCATGAGGCTTTCCCCTTACGAGTGGCCCTGCTTCCGAAGGAAGTCCTCCGCGATCTTGTCTGCCGCTCGGTAGCCGGCCGCTCCTCCAGGGATCTCGACGATCTTCTGGGAGCGGGCGGCCGCCTGCGCGCGAGCGCGCCCGGCAAGCACGGGTTGCGGAGTCCGCCGTTGCGGAGCCACGTCTGGATCGGCGCTCGAACGGCCTCGGTTCCACTCGTCGGGCGAACCGAAGAGTTGGAAGGCGAGGTAATTCAGATCACCGTTGCCAGTCGAAACGCCGAGCTCAATGACCTGCCTCATTTCGTCCTCGGTCATGCCGCGATAACGTCCGCGCACCTTCTCCTCTTCCTGGGCGAGTAGGTACGCCTCCATGCGCTCTTCGGTCGGCGAGAGACCCTCGCCGCGCTCGGCAGCGGGCTGGGTCCTCGTGTTCCTGCGCGCCAGCACATCGAATCGCTTGTCGATGGCCTTTCGGAGATCGTCTGCGGCTTCTCCTGCGAGACCCTTCCAGTCCACGCCGTCGTCGTCCTGACCGTTCTCGGCGGCGGCGTTGCCTCGGTGCTGGATGGTCCGCTCGACGGCCTCCAGGCGGCCCTCGAGCATATTGTTCTGACGCCGGAGCTCTGCCCGCTCCTGGTGGATCGGTGTCAACCGACTTTGCCAGCGGCGGTCGCGCTCTTGCATGAGCTCCTCGACCTGCTCGCGGGTGTAGACCTCATCGTCCTCGCCCTGGGCCTCGTTACCTCCAGGAGCGTTCGGATCTAAAGGCATCGTGAAAGCCTCCTAGGCCGCGTTCAGCATTCGCTGATCGGGCGGTGTTGGTGCGGACGGTACAGCGGTCGGCAGGCCCGCCCCCGGTCCCGGGGGTGTCGCTGCCGGGGCGCCGCCGCCCATCTGGCCGCCGAACTTCCGCTCGGCGATCATCTGCACTCCTTGCGCCAGGTCTTCCATCGCTGCCGCGAACTCCTCGGGGGGCGCCACCTCGAGCGCCTGGAGGAGTTTCGGAACGAGAGAGACGGCGCTTCCGGCGCCACCCGCGCGCTTCGGGGCGGCTGGGGCGCCACCGCCATTCGCCGCCGGCGGAGCCGATGGGTTCTCGACCTGCACACCAGGTCGCGCGTAGGGCTGTCCACCTTCGGGCATCGCTACCCCTTCCCGATGCGCTTTCGCATCGCTTTCATGCGACCCACCGATGCGCGGCAGACCGCGTACTTGTTCGTTCCGGGGCGATCCCCGACCTTCTCTTCACACCGCTTGAGCTTGGCCTTCTGGGCCGGGCTCCACCCTTTCGGCGCTGGCATCTTCGAGCACTCCTCGCAGCCGCAGCCCATCGAATCACCGGGTCGTTCCGCGATAGGGAATGGTCCAGAGCTCGGCGTGAAGGTTGGCGCTTCCCGCGGGCAACCCCGGGTGTGTCGCGTTGATCGCGATGCGAACGCGGGACGCTAACTGCCAGCCGAAATTGCTGACGTTGTTCGTAGCCCCAAGGATCCCGGCCAGGGCGGGCGCGTCGAACGGCACCATCGTGGCGGTTGGCACGACTGACGCGGCGTTCTGGGTCGCGAAGGCGTTGACCACGGCGGAATCCGCGGCCGTCGCGGTGCCGGGAACCCCCGCTGTCGCGATGAGCTGATACCACTCGGTCCCGATCAGGATCTCGATCACGCCGTAGGTGATGTCGCCCGCAGCCCCGCCGGGGGCGTTGGTGCTGCGAACCATGAGGTTCATGGCCGTAACGCCCTTGGGCATCTCAACACCGTCGGCGTCCGAGCCCACGACGCGCACCGTGGTCGTTGAGTCGCCCTGCACGCCAGTGAAGTCAACGTCGATCAGCTTCCCGGCGACTCTCGCATCAACGATCGACACCTCCGTGAGATTGGCGGCGGTTCCGGTTGCCATCTACCCTCCGAGCCGGCGCTTCATCGCACCCATGCGTCCCTTGGACATCGCATCCCGGACGCGGCCCTCGATCCCGATCGGGCTTCCGATGATCGAGCCCTGCTGGCCCTTCGAGCCCGGCTCCTTCCAAGGCCAGAAGCCCGAGAGCTCGTCGCCCTGGGCGCCATCAGGAGAGCCCGCGATCCGACCCTCACCCTTCCCTTCGGTGAGGCCGCCCTTGGCCCCACGATCGACAACACTCATGTCCTTCGACGACATCGTTACATCCTCCGTGCGGGAGCTCCGCCGTTCGGGCCCGCCGGCGCCGGGCCACCCTGGAGCTCTTCGATGAGCGCCTTCTTGAACGCCGGGTCGGACTTGACGAGATTGATGATCGTTTCCTTCGCGTTGTCAGTGCGCGCTACAAGCGACTTCGTTTCCGGGAAGTCGATGGCTTCGAGGGCTGCTTGCTGGTCGATCAGCCCAGCCTGGAAGAGCTGAATCGCATCGTTGTTGCTGATCTTCTGCTGGCCGCGGAGAATCTGGGAGCCGACCGTGGCCTCGAAGTCGAGTCGCTCGGGGATGCGCCCGGGGTCGATCGTAATGAACCGCGAGCCCCCCTTCTGGTCCGTGACGGAGACGACGCGCTTCCCGTTGTAGTAGTGGCGCACGAGCCCGAGCTGCATGTCGGCCCACTCCTCGAGCGCTTCCTTGATCCCGCGCTCGGTGAGTCGCACGCGCGACTGCGCCGCCTCCTTCACTTCCTGGATCGCGAGCCCCGACTGGATGCGATCGGGCACGCGCCCCTGGCTGATCTCCTGGTAGGCGCCGACGTTCTCGAAGTCGCGCTGGACGACCGTGAGGAAGGCGATCTGGCCGTCGGGTAGCGGCAGGCCCTCGAGGCGCTTCACCATTTCCATTCGGCGGGGCTCAATCACCTGGGTTGGCGAGTTGGAGAGAGTTTGGGTGTCGATCCCTGAGCCCTTCTGCACGACCCACTTCCCGTTCGTGAAGTTCGCCATGTGGTCGGAGATCCGCGCGCGCGCGAGGTTCATCTCCTGCTGAATCGGCATCGTCTGTTCCACGTCCGATCCGCCGTAATACTCGCCGGGCCAGACGTAGTTACGGAACCGCACGAAGGGGAAGCGCGCATCCGGGTAGGGCGACTGCTGGCTCTCCAGGTCGGGCGTCAAGAGCGTGCCGTTCGCGTAGCAGATCCGCCGGCCGCGCGGGTAGCGCTCCCGGTATCCCGAGTCGTCGTCGCCGTCCACGGTGCCATCCCGAATCCAGAGCTCGAAGACGAGCGCGCGGGGGATGTCGGAGTCGGCGAGTTGGTCGGCTTGCTGGCCGCGGCGCCCGAACAAGGGTCCGATGATCGGCAGGTTCCGGATCCACGGCTTCTCATCGACCGGGATCCGGTTGAGTGCCCGGCGGAAAGTGCGGGCGCCGCCGAAGAAGTCCATCGGGATGTCTTCGGGCTCGACCTTGTGCCCCGTCTCCGGAAATTGGCGCTCGATCCACTCGAGCGAGCGCGGCTCGACGTGGAAGATGTACTCGCCGCCGTCGGGCCCGTTGACCGCGAGTCCGCCGGGATCGTTCCAGACGCACGAGGGATCAACGATCGAGGTGGCAGCGTCTCCCTTGCCTTGGGCGAGCGTCAGGTCCCAATAGGGCTTGAAGTAGTAGGTGCCGAGGATCACACACCCAGAGACGGTCTCGGCGAAGGAGGCATCCATCCGCTGCGCTTCCCAGAGATACTCGAGGAGCGGATCGACCTCTTCCTTGACGATCTCCAGGTCTTTCTCGGTGCGGGGGCGGGCGCGGATGATCGGGCGGGAGTCGGTGAGGACCGCGGTGCGGGACATGACCGCGGCGAAGATGTAGTTCGACTTGAAGTGGGAGCGCCAGGGTGGCCGGCGGGGATCCCACTGGTTCCCGCGGGCCCAATCGTAGAAGTCGCTCCAGGCTTCCTGGTAGGGGAGGCGGGCGCGGTGGGCGATGTCGAAGAGCTGGTCTGACCACTGGCAGATCGCCCGCTCGTCCTCGGGGTCGGCGAGCACCACCTGCCGAAGCGGACTCGAATCCCGAGTCTGCTTGATCTCCTTGCCCCGTTGATCGCCTACCCGGGCGTCGATCTCTAGCGCCACATACGCTCTCCAGTGATGCCCCGGGGATCCCGGCGTTGCCCCCCATGACTACCAGGGACCCCCGGGGCATAGAACCTTGCTCGCTTTGGAGAGCGTATACCCCTTGTGGCCCGATACTTGCAAGACCTATTTGGGGCAATTTGCCCCGTCCGGCCTAATACCGGCAAGGACCTTGGTGATGGCGTTTCGGGCGAGCTCTGGGTTGCTCGGCCCGTGCGATCCATTGCCGGAGACGGAGACTCCGACGGGTATGGCGAGCAGGCGGCGCTTCTCTCGCTGCCACTCGTCCTCCTCCGGGCGGAGGCTTGGCGCCGTGGAAGGTCCGGGCTCGTCCTCCCATCGGCTCTGGTTCAGCCAGGTGGCCGGGTGGGGAATGAACTGGCCCGAGTCCCTCCGCCATTGCCAGGAGTCTAGCTGACTCTCTATGGCCTCAAGGATCTTCTCGAGGAGGTCCCGGGACGGCCGGATCTTCTGCCACGCCTTCCTCGCATCCCCCTTCCCGACCTTCTTGGGGTAGGCGGCCCAGAACTCATCGAAGCCAGCCGGTGCAGAAACCTCCCGGGTTCTTGCACCCGTTTTCCCGGACCGCTCACTCCCCTCACTCGTGAGAGTGAGGAATGGTTGTAGTACCTCCTCTATCTGACTCTGATTCTGACTCTGACTCTGACTCTGACTAGCGATGATTTGCGATCCGTTTGCGATCGCATTGCGATCGCAACTCCATCGCTTCTCGTTTCCGGCTATCCCTGCAATACTTCTTAACTTACGCTTCTCTTGCTGGGCTTCCCTTTCCCTCTCCAGGCGAGGATTGGTGCCGCTGGTGGTGAAACACGGCTCCAGCACCGACCACAATCGAGCACCGTCATCGTCGGGTAGCGACAGCAGGCGGGCGATAGACCTGGGGTCGGTAGGGATACGACCTTCACGCCAACAGAAGCAAAGCAAGCGAAGGTAGGCCCCCTGCTCCTCAAGGTTCATGGAAGCGACCTTGGAATCAGAGAGCCAGTCGGCGGGGTAGAATGGGAACCAGGGGAGTTTGACAGTTGGCGGGGACGTGGTATTATCTTTCACGTTCAGCCTCCTCAACCGGGTTGGACGCCGATGCAGTGGCGCCCGGTTTCGGCCGGGCGCTTCTGTTTTCACTCGTCCGTGTTGTACTCCCCGGCGAGCGGCTCTCGCAAGCCCGATCTCTCCTCCCACTCCGATTTCTCGCGCCGCTCCTTGTGCGCTAGCACTTCCGACGGCTTCAACTCTGAAAGCGCCTTCTCGAACTGGTCAACGTCGGGATACTCGCGGCGTCCCTGAACCTTCACATCTTCCTTTCGCACGAGTCCGCGCCGGCGCGCGAGCTCGGCTTGCTCACGGTTCGAGCTGACATATCCGCCGAGCACCTCGTCGTAACCTGCGCGGAAGATGCCTGTGCCGTGGGTGGTCCAGGCGCCGGGCGCGTAGAACTGGCGGGCATCCCCGCCGCACGCCGGACATGGCGCAGTTTTCTGTCCTGGCTCGCAGGAAGCGACGAGCTCGAACTCAATCCCGCAGGATTCACACTCGAAGTCGAAGGTAAGTGATCCCACTAGGCCGTCCCGCGACCACCTGGGGAGGTGTGGATCTCTTCGGTCACGTCACGCGCCTCCTCGATCCCGAGAGCTAGGAGCTCGCGGTCGATCTTGGCTAAGAGCTCCGTCAGCTTGTCGATCGCAATCTTGGATCCCGCGCGATAGCCCTCGAGGTACGCGACGCGCTCGCGTTCGGTTCGCCTCACGAGCTCCATGTTACCCACCGGTCTTCTCCTTGGCGACCTCGACGATCTCCTCCGCCACGTCCTTCTTCCAGCCGAGCTTCGAGCGCAGGAAGTTGACGCCGCGCTCAACAACCCCCTGCCACGAGTCGATGCCCTCCTGAAAGAGCTGGTCGAGCTTCGCCTTGGTCGTGTTCTTGTAGCGGAGAAAGTCGCGGTCGAACGGGATAAGTGGCGCCGGCAGGATCGGAGCTGCGGCGATCGCGTCCACCGTGTCCTGCGTGATGGACCGGATCTCGAACGTGGCTCCTTCCAGGCGGGAAGGAGGAGCGAAGGGCGGCGCTCCCGGCCGGGGATCCTGGCCGGCTTCCTTGAGATGGAGATTGCCGTGTTCGTCCATTCCGAACCGCGCCTTGCACTTACGGCAGGCCATGTCGGGCACGGCCTGGGACTGCGGATCGCCGGCCATCGCGAGATTGCAGTCCATCACCTTCCAGGGGCACTGCTCGAACGTCCACTTCACCTGCGGCGGCATGTCCTTGAAGGCTTGCTGGAACTCCGTGACCGTGATGCCGTACTCGCGACAGAGACCCCATGCGCCAAGGAGCCCCGTGTAGTACGTCACGGGCTGTTGGGTGGCGATCCCGGGCTCTGCGACCAGGTGCTTCTTGATAAGGAACTTCCCCGAGTCGCGGGCCCAGCGGATCACGGCGATGCACTTGCCCTTGAAGTTGACGAGGATGTAGCGGTCGGTGGGGTCGATCCTGAGATCAATCCCCTGGAGCTTCGGGTTGGGGAGCTCGAAGCCCTTGATCGCTTCATCGGGCACGTCCGGGTTGTCCTGGTGCGTGCGGTGGTATTCGGCAACGAGCGCGTCGGCGCGCATCTTCCCGTCCATCACGGTCGGGAGCTCGATCATGGTCCCCATGTCGTCGCCGCCGAGCGGTGTGACCCGCCCCACTTCTCTCTCCATTGGGTCCTCCTAATTCATCCAGTAGTGCCCGTCCGACTCCGCTTCCTCGCGGCGGCGCCGGCGAAGGCGGCGCGGAAGGGGCTCGCGGGTGTAGATCGTGTCGAAGGTGGGCGAGCGCTCGATTTGTTCGAGCGTCACCGCTTCAGAGTGGGCGACGTAGTAGGCGAGCGCCACCCCGGATACCCGGTCGTCCTTCGAGCCTTTCGGCGCGTTGTACTTCCCGAGCTTGTCGCGGCGCATCGCCTCCATCTCTTTCAGGAGCTCTTCCGAGCGGATCTTCAGTCGCCCCACGGTCGGGTTGATTCCGTTCTTCAGCTCCGAAATGATGAGGTGCTTCTTCTGCTCGTCCTGGTGCCAGCCGCGCTTGTGGCTCACCCGCTGCTTTTCCGAATCCCATTCCTCCTCGGAATAGAGCCGGGGGTACTGGCGGGCGACGAGCCTTGAGAGCACATTGATCCCTTCGCCGTTCTTCTCGACGACCAAGATCGCCATGTTGTACCAGGCAGCCATGAGATAGAGCTCGTCGGCGAAGAGTGCGGGATCCAAGAGCCCCACCCACTCGGCCGCCTGCTCGGCCGAGAGCACGTCCACGATCTCGCCCGCCTGGTTGTCTCCGTCCTCGAGTCCCTTCGAGGGATCGCCGCCCAAGACGTAGAGGTGCCCGTGGGCCGGGGGCGCGTAGACAATCAGGTTCGAGCGCTCGTCGGCCTGGGCGTGGACGACGGGGCCGGAAGCGTTCTCACCCACAAGGGTGAGCTTGATCCGCCGGCCGACGCGGACGTGCTTCTTCTTCTGGATCTGGAGGTGAGCGTAGTTGAAGGCTGGGTGGCCCGACGAGATGAACGCCTCTTCGGGAGTGGTCGGGTACTCCTGGTGGAACTTCTCGACCTGGCCGCCGCACTTGTTGGTGATCGTGTAGCGCCGCCAAGCGATCTGCTCCCGGGTCGCGCCATGAACCTCGACGAGCACCACTTCCTCTTCGTCCAGGTCCTCGGCGTTGTACTCCTCGGACTCGGGGCGGCGGTACTCGGGGTGCTCGAGCCACGAGAAGAAGAAGAAGCGCCACGCCGATCCCGGCTTCATCGCGACTTGGCACATGCCGTGGAAGTAGTCGCCGATGCCGTTGGCGGTCGATTCGACAATGACCATCGTGCCGGGGCGCTCGGGGACGGCGTTCATAATGGCGAGCGCCCGCTCGAGGCCGTCCTTCCAGAAAGCTGCTTCCGATCCCAAGAAGTTGTGGATCGTGTGGGAGCGGCCGAGGGTGGCGTTCTTCGCCGTCTCGGCAAGCATCCTCGACCCCAACCCGGGCTTCTCGCGGCGCTTTGCCCGCCTGGGGTTGTCGAAGAGGATCTCGCGCCGGCTCGAGCGCGCGAGCATGGGGCGCCA
>Ga0208454_1000210_pt1 | contig 40920 bp, 29 predicted proteins | sample EasRivMeERMZT100_FD_187530 | JGI IMG/M metagenome (GOLD analysis project Ga0208454, IMG submission 187530) | Soil microbial communities from meander-bound floodplain in the East River, Colorado, USA - East River MetaG ERMZT100 (SPAdes) (version 2) | ecosystem: Environmental > Terrestrial > Soil...
TCCTGGTTTGAGCCCTTTTCCGTCAGGCTGACCCCCGCGACCCCGGCGCCCAGGCTCGGCCAGAACGCCATCTTGATATCGCCCTTGATGGCGAGCGTGCGCCCGGTCTTCTCCTTGGCGAGGCGCTCGACCTCGCCCTTGTACCGGTTGGGATCGAAGGTCATCGCGAAGACCACCGCCCCGGCCACCGCGACCACGACCAGCGTTCCTAGGCCGAGCAGCCCGTACTTCAGAGGTTTATTCATAAAATCAATGCCTTTATGCTGCGAACCTGTCCCGTTGAGCGGCTTGAAACCGGCCCCGCCACCCCCAATTCGACAAGATGCAGGAAGAGACTGTTCAACCCAGGAACGAAAAGTCGCTGGAAGAACTATTGGCCGAGGCCCACGCCCGGATCGAGCAGCAGCGCGACACCATGATGCGGGCCGTGGCCGACGCCGAGAACGCGCGCAAGCGCGCCCAGGCCGAGGCCGCCACCGCCCAGAAGTATGCCCTCGAGCGCTTCGCCGAAGGGCTCCTTCCGGTGATGGACAGCCTGGAGGCGGCCCTGAAGACCGGGGACGTCAGCGGCGTCGAGCTGACGCTCAAGCTGCTGCGCTCCGCGCTCGAGAAAGCGCGGATCCGCGAGATCGACCCGAAGCCGGGCGAGCGCTTCGACCCGCACAGCCACCAGGCCATGGCCGCCGTCGAGGCGCAGGCTGAGCCCAACACCATCGTGTCCGTGATGCAGAAAGGCTACCGCCTGCACGACCGGGTGGTGCGCCCCGCGCTCGTGACGGTGGCCAAAGCGCTTGAAAAATCAGATGGAAACCCCATCTCAGACACAAGGTTAGATTGAAACGCCACGACTAAATCTAGGGACTCAAATGGCAAAGATCATCGGCATCGACCTTGGAACCACCAACTCCTGCGTCGCGATCATGGAGGGCGGCAAGCCCAAGGTGATCGAGAACTCGGAAGGCGCCCGCACCACCCCCTCGGTTGTCGCCTTCACCGACGACGGCGAGGTGCTGGTCGGCGCCTCGGCCAAGCGCCAGGCGGTCACCAACGCTAAGAACACCATCTACGCGGTGAAGCGCCTGATCGGCCGCAAGTTCGACGAAAAAGAGACGCAGAAGGACATCAAGCTGATGCCCTACAAGATCGCGCGCGCGGACAACGGCGACGCGTGGATCGAAGTGCGCGGCAAGAAGATCTCGCCGCAGGAGGTCTCGGCGCACATCCTGCGCAAGATGAAGAAGACCGCCGAGGACTACCTCGGCGAAGAGGTGAAGGACGCGGTGATCACGGTCCCCGCCTACTTCAACGACTCGCAGCGCCAGGCGACCAAGGACGCCGGACGCATCGCCGGGCTCGACGTGAAGCGCATCATCAACGAGCCCACCGCAGGGGCGCTCGCCTTCGGCGAGGACAAGATCGCCAAGAAGGACCAGAAGATCGCGGTGTACGACCTGGGCGGCGGCACCTTCGACATCTCGATCATCGAGATCGCGGACGTCGAGGGCGAGAAGCAGTTCGAGGTGCTCTCCACCAACGGCGACACCTTCCTCGGCGGCGAGGACTTCGACCAGCGCCTGATCGACTACATCGTGTCCGAGTTCAAGAAGGACCAGGGCGTGGACCTGTCGAAGGACGTGCTCGCGCTGCAGCGGCTCAAGGAATCCGCCGAGAAGGCGAAGATCGAGCTCTCGTCCTCGCAGCAGACCGAGATCAACCTGCCCTACATCACGGCCGACCAGAGCGGGCCGCGGCACCTCAACATGAAGATCACGCGCGCCAAGTTCGAGTCGCTGGTCGACGACCTGATCGAGAAGACCATCGCGCCCTGCGGCATCGCGATCAAGGACGCCGGCATCAGCGCGAAGGACATCCAGGACGTGATCCTGGTGGGCGGCCAGACGCGCATGCCCAAAGTGATCGACAAGGTACGCGAGTTCTTCGGCAAGGAGCCGCGCAAGGACGTGAACCCGGACGAGGCGGTCGCCATCGGCGCCGCGATCCAGGCCGGCGTGCTGAAGGGCGACGTGAAGGACGTGCTGCTCCTCGACGTCACGCCCCTTTCTCTCGGCATCGAGACGCTCGGCGGGGTGATGACCAAGCTGATCCAGAAGAACACCACCATCCCCACCAAGGCGCAGCAGGTGTTCTCGACCGCCGACGACAACCAGAACGCGGTGACCATCCACGTGCTGCAGGGCGAGCGCGACATGGCCGGCGGCAACAAGTCGCTCGGCCAGTTCAACCTCACCGATATCCCGCCGGCGCCGCGCGGCATGCCGCAGATCGAGGTCACCTTCGACATCGACGCCAACGGCATCCTGCACGTCACGGCAAAGGACAAGGCGACCGGCAAGGAGAACAAGATCAAGATCCAGGCGAGCTCCGGCCTCACCGAGGCCGAGATCCAGCGCATGGTGAAGGACGCCGAGGCGCACGCCGAGGAAGACCGCAAGACCCTCGAGCTGGTGAACGCGCGGAACCAGGCCGAGGCGCTGGTCCACTCCGTGAGAAAATCGCTCAAGGACTACGGCGACAAGCTCGACGGCGCCGAAAAAGAGAAGATCGAGGCCGCGATCAAGGACGCCGAGGGCGTGCTCAAGTCCGAGGACAAGGCCGAGATCGACGCGAAGAGCCAGGCGCTGGCGCAGGCCGCGCAGACCCTCGGCCAGAAGATGTACGCCGACCAACAGAAAGCGGCGGCCGAGGCCGCCGCGGGCAGCGCAGCAGGGTCGGCGCAGGGGCAGGCGGAGCAACCCGGGAAGAAGGACGAGAACGTCGTCGACGCCGAGTTCACCGAGGTCAAGGACAAGAAAACGGGTAGCTGATTTGGCGAAGCGGGATTACTACGAAGTCCTTGGCGTCAACAAGGACGCGACCGATGACGACCTGAAAAAGTCGTATCGGAAGCTCGCCATGAAGTGGCATCCGGACCGCAATCCGGACAACCCGAAGGCCGAGGAGCACTTCAAGGAGGCGAAGGAGGCCTACGAGATCCTGGCCGATGCCAACAAGCGCGTCGCCTATGACCAGTTCGGCCACGCCGGCGTCACGCCGCAGGCCGGCGGCGGGCCCGGCGCCGGCTTCGGCGACATCTTCAGCGACATCTTCAGCGACATCTTCGGCGGCGCCCGCGCCGGCCGCAGCACCGTGTTCCGCGGCGCGGACCTGCGCTACAACCTCGAGCTCGCGCTCGAGCAGGCGGCGCACGGCTTCGAGACCAAGATCCGCATCCCGGCCGCGGCGGTGTGCGAGACCTGCAAGGGAAGCGGCGCGCGCCCCGGCACGCAGCCCACGTCCTGTCCCTCGTGCCGCGGCGCCGGCCAGGTGCGCGTGTCGCAGGGCCCGTTCTCGATCGCCCAGACCTGCCCCCGCTGCCACGGCAGCGGCAGCGTCGTGCCCAACCCGTGCGGCCCGTGCTCGGGGACCGGCCGCATCAAGCTGCACAAAACGCTGGCGGTGAAAATCCCGGCGGGCGTCGACGAGGGCGACCGCGTGCGCCTGTCAGGCGAAGGCGAGCCCGGCGTGAACGGCGGCCCGCCCGGAGACCTCTACGTGCAGGTGCACATCAAGCCGCACGGCGTGTTCCAGCGCGACCACGACGACCTGCACTGCGAGATGCCGATCTCGATCACCACCGCGGCACTCGGCGGCGAAATCTCCATCCCCACCCTCGACGGCTCGGCCAAGATTCGCATCCCGGCCGAAACCCAGAGCGGCAAGACCTTCCGCCTCAAGAGCAAGGGCATCAAGGGCGTGCGCAGCCAGTTCCCCGGCGATCTCTTCTGCCACGTCGTGGTCGAGACCCCGGTCAGCCTGACCGAGCGCCAGCGTCAGCTGCTACGCGAGTTCGAAGGGATCAGCGCCCAGGACGCCGCGCGCCACAACCCGCGCGCCAAGGGCTGGTTCGACAAGGTCAAAGAGTTCTTCGACGGGTAAAAAACTCGGGGCCAGGGGACAAACCAGAAAAAACAGGTTTCACGGACGCGGCGGCATCAAGCTCGTTGCATGCTGAAGTGGGTTTCGCACGCCGTCAGCAAGCTGCAGAACGTTTGACCTTACTTCATGCTTCGCCTGACCAAATCCCAGATTGAGGAGTTTTACGACGCAGGCTATGTCGTCCTGCCCGGAGTCTTTCGCGACGCTGAAATCCGGGAAATCGGCAAGGCTTTTGATCGCCTTCGCGACACGGCGATCAAGCTGACGCGGCCCAAGATGATCAAAGGCTCTTACTTCGTCGTCAATGACCACCGAATCAATCGCATTGTCTGGTGTGGAGCGGCCGAGCCGGTCCTTCTGAAGTACGGCGAGGACGCGCGGCTGACGTTTCCTTCGAGCCAACTCCTGGGAATCGATGAAATGGAGCAGCTCATCTGCCAGGCCCACTTCAAACTGCCCGCCGATGGGGTGGGATTCGGGTGGCATCAGGATAGCGACCATCGCCGCTACGGGACCGACCAGTGGACGGACGTGAATGGCCGCGGCAGTTTTGTGCAGACGCTCATGGCGGTCGACGTCATGAACGAGGAAAACGGGCCTCTCATGGTGGTTCCGGGCAGCGGACGCCAGGGCCATCAATATTTGAAGCAAAACCCTTCTCCGCTGGATGCGCTCTTCGACGGGCGAGCGCAGCCCGTGTTGATGGAGCAAGGCTCAGTGCTTCTGCTAGGCCCTTACACCGTTCACGGAAGCAAGCCCAATCGTTCCAAGCACGCCCGCCGAGTCTTCATCAACGGCTACGCCTACCCGGGCGCGAATCGCCGGATTTATCCGGGAAAGGGTGCGGGACGCACAGTCGTAGCCCGCGCCGTCTAGCTATGATTTCTCGATAGGTTGTTCATTGAAGGCTGTTAGGCGATGCTGATGTTGCGAGACGTCAGAACCGCTAAGGGAGCCCTCAATGAACGTGCACAAGAATGCCCGATTGACGGCGTTCGGTCGAGAACGCCTTGTGAAGCAGGTATTGGAACGGGTTTTAACGCCCGCGGCTGCGTCAGCGGCAGCGGGCGTTTCCTTGAGGACGATCTATAAATGGTTGTCCCGCTACCGAAAAGAGGGTGCGCCCGGGCTTTGTGACCGAGCCTCACGGCCCAAGCGGCTGCGGTGCGCTTTGGGCCCGAAGCAGCGTCAGGCGATCGAGCAGCTGCGCCGTGAACGACGCCCTTACCGCGAGATCGCCAAGCGAGTGCGGGCGCCGTTAAGTACGGTGGCGCGTCATCTTCAACGCTGCCGGCTGAACCGGCTCGAGGCGCTGGATCCCAAGCCCCCGGTGCAGCGCTATGAGCACGCGCATCCAGGAGATATGGTTCACTTGGACATCAAGCGGCTTTCGCGCTTCTGGCGCCCCGGTCACCGATTGACCGGCAATCGCCTCGGGCAGTCCGAGGGCGCTGGCTATCAGTTCTTGCACGTGGCGATCGACGACCATGCGCGCGTGGCCTACGGCGAGTTCTATCGAGACGAGCGAGGCTTGAGCTGCGGCCGCTTCCTTGCGCGACTGGTAGGTTACTACCGGCGCATGGGCATCACGATCCGCCGCATCCTCACCGACAACGGCGCCGGGTATCGCTCCAAGCGCTTTCGCCGAGCCTGCGCTCGGCTGCGGATCAAGCACTCCTTCACCAGGCCGCGCCGTCCTCAGACCAACGGCAAAGCCGAGCGCTTCATCCAGACCGCGCTACGAGAGTGGGCTTACGTGCGCACGTACCCCGACTACCGCGAGCGCGCCAAGGCATGGCTGCCTTGGCTGCACCGCTACAACTGGCATCGCCCCCACGCCAGCCTCAAAGATCAACCGCCGATCCGCCGACTCGGTCTATCCGTGAACAACCTATCGGCTTTACACACCTTGCCGCGTCCCGACTTGATGTGCGCGATGGCGCCCGGCGCAGCCATCACGCCGAGGGCGGCGCCTGATACGGATTCCACGTTAGTGACCATGAGTCCCCCTTCGGGTATTCGCCATCAAACCGCCCTAGAGGAGCCACTCGATCGGCAGGATGGAAAGGAAGTCGATCCACAGCCGGCGCAGCAGGCCGGTGCCCGGCTCCGAGGCATGGCGCGTCGCGCCTTCGATCCACTCCAGGCTGCCGTCGGCTGAGAGGCGCACCTCGTAGGCCGCGCTCGCCAGGTCCCGATCCAGGGCCGCGGACAGGCGCGTCGCGAGCGCCGCGCTCTCGAGCACCACGCCCATTTCCGTGTTGAGCCTGGCCGAGCGCGGGTCGAAGTTGAACGAGCCGACGAAGATCCGGCTGCGGTCCACCGCCACGGTCTTGGCGTGCAGGCTGGCGTCGGAGCTGCCGCCGCCTCGCTTGTCCTTGTCCTTTTCTTCGGCCGAGGGCTTCAGCTCGTAAAGGTGCACGCCGCTGCGGAGCAGCTCCTCGCGGTACTTCGCATAGCCCGCGTGCACCGGCGCGACGTCGGTAGCGGCGAGCGAGTTGGTGAGGACGCGGACCTTGACGCCGCGCTGCGCAAACGCGGCGAGCGTCGAGGTGCCCTCCTCCGTCGGCACGAAGTAGGGCGAGATGATGTCGAGCTCGCGCGCGGGCTCGCCCATCGTCGCCATCAGCCGCGGGAGGAGATGCAGCTCGCTGCGCTCCGGCGGTTGCAGCACCTTGGACGGGTCGTCCTGGACGAGGTGCGCCCGCGACCATTCGAAGGGCAGCTTGCCCGCCAGGAGCTGCTGCACCAGGGACGTCGCGCGCACTGCCTCGAGATACCGTGCCGCTTCCGGGTGCTCATGGATCCTTTCCCAGGGGATGCGCGCCGGCGCCGCCCGGATCAGGCTGGCCGCGGGGTAGGCGGATTCGCTGTTCCAGTAGGCGTCGAACGACTTCGAGACCTCGGGCACCACCGCGCCGACGGCGAGCACGTCGAGGTCGGTGAACTCGACCGGGCTGTCGGCGCCGAAATACTCGTCGCCGACGTTGCGCCCGCCGACGATGCTGGCCTGGTTGTCCGCGGTGAGCGACTTGTTGTGCATGCGGCGGTTGACGCGCGCGAAGTCGGTGAGGAGCTCGCCGAGGCGCACGCCGCGGTTCGCGTACGGGTTGAACAGCCTTACCTCGATGTTCGGATGCGCGTCTAGCGCCGCGATCGCCTCGTCCATGCCGCGGGTGTTGTTGTCGTCGAGCAGCAGCCGCACGCGCACGCCGCGCTCCGCCGCGAGCCAAAGTGCCTCGCACATCAGCCCGCCGGTCGTGTCGTTGTGCCAGATGTAGTACTGCACGTCGAGGCTGCGCTCGGCGGCGTGCGCCAACAGCACGCGCGCGGCGAAGGCATCGCGGGCATTGTCGAGCGCATGCACGCCCGTCCGGCCGGGGTTGGCCGCGGTGGCGGCGGCGAGGCTCCGGCCGAGGCGCGTATCGCCCGTGCCGGCGAGCGCGCTCGAGTGCGGGCGCTCGACGCCGCCCGGCAGGCCCGCGCAGCCGGCCAGGAAGAGGAGCGCTGACAGCGGCGCAAGGAGGGTGCGAACCATGGTCCCTACCGTACCCCGGGACGTTGATCCAAATCAAACTGCGCCGCATCCGCTCGCGCAGACTTCCCAAGTGATGAAACGCGAAGTGAGCGTTGTGTCGCTTTGGTGCAGCAAGGCTCGAGCTTCGAGCTCACCGTTCTCGCGTCTTGCGGATTTCCGATAGACGACCCCGAGGCCGCGCTGGACACTCTAAGCAACACCCCAAGGGAGAACGAGCATGATGGCAGGGGAAACTGGTGCTCATCGCCGCTCTGCTTACCGCCACGCCGGTACTTGCGCAATCGTCCCGCGCTCGTCACGGCGAGATTTATGTCTATCCGGTCTTCACCGACGGCAAGAGTTATTCGTTCGAGGGCGGCTCGACCGCCAGGACCGACACCGGCTTTGGGCTGGGATTCGGCTACAACTACAACTTCAACAGCAAATTCTCAGCGGGCATCGAGCTCGAGTGGAGCGAGCAGGACTACCGCGCCACCGTGCAACCCGGCCCCGCCAACGCCAACCTCGCCGGCGATCTCAACGGCACGATCGAATCGAGCACGATTCGCTTCCAGGGAACCTGGAACATGCTCGAGAGGGCCTTCACGCCGTACCTGAGCGGCGGCCTCGGCTGGACCTATATCGACACCAACATCCCGACCGGGTTGGCCGAGGGCGTGTGCTGGTCCTACCCCTGGTACGGCACTTATTGCGCCGCGTATGTGCCGACGGCGACCACGACCGAGTTCAGCTATAACGCCGCGCTCGGCCTGCGTTGGGATATCGGCCGGGGCCTGCTCCGGGCGCAGGTCAACTCGCAGTGGGTGGACTTCGGCGGCTCCTACGGCTCGGAAAGCGTGATCCAGTACCGCATCGATTTCGGAACCAAGTTCTAGGGAGACTTCCATGAAGCGCTGCGCAATCGCACTTTTCATCGCTCTCGCCGTCGCGGCCGCGCAGGCGCAAGTGAAGGACCGCGCGGTAGCGGTTGAGCAGACCGAGGTAGTCGTCACCGTCACCAAGGTAGACCCGAAGGCGCGCACCGTCATTTTCAGTGGACCCAAGGGCGGCGTCGCGACGCTCGCCGTGCCGCCCCAGGCGCAGAACCTCAACCAGGTGAAGCCAGGGCAGCAGTACAAGCTGAAATACGTCGAAGCGGTTGCGATCGAGATCAGCAAGGGCGGCAAGCCTGCCGCCGCCGCGGCCGAAGAGATCCAGCTCGCGCCCAAGGGCGCGAAGCCGGGCGGCACGGTGGTGCGCACGCGGCAGATCGCCGGTGTGGTCGACGCGGTGGACTACACCAACCGCTACATCGCGGTGCGCGGGCCCAAAGGCAACGTGCTCTCGCTCAAGGCCGCGGACGACGTGCCACTCGAGCAACTGAGCGCCGGAGACCGCGTCTCGCTCACTCATACCGAGGCGCTCGCGATCGAAATGGTCCAGCAGGCGAAGCCGGCGGCGAAGAAGGGCAACTGATGACATGAGGACGCTGGTTTTCAGCGCCTTGATCCTGGCTTCCGGTGGCACACACGCGCAGCTTGCAACCGCGGCACCCGGAGGCTGGAGCTTCGAGCTCACGCCATACCTCTGGGGCGCCGCCGACAACCTGGACGCCCGGCTTCGCGTATGAGATGGCCTATGAGGGTCTGTACATCGGCGCGGGGATCGGCTTCTAAGAGCCGCGGGTTCGGCTGGGTCTGCCTGCTGGCGCTGCTTTGCGGCTGCTCGAGCATCGGGCCGGGCAGCCTCACGCGCGACCGCTTCGACTACGTCGCCGCGATCTCGGATTCCTGGAAGCGCCAGATGCTGCTCAACATGGTGAAAGTGCGCTACGCCGAAGCACCGGTGTTCCTCGACGTCGCGCAGGTCGTCAACAGCTACAGCCTGGAGAGCGAGATCGAGCTTTTCGGACAGGGGGCGAGCAGCACGGGCGGCGGCAGCTTCCGCACCATCACCGGCACCGGGCGCTACTCGGATTCGCCGACCATCAGCTATACGCCGCTGTCGGGCGAGAAGTTCGCCAAGAGCATCATGGGCCCGGTTCCGCTCACGATGATCTTCGTGCTGGTGCAAGGCGGCTACCCGGTGGACCTGGTGATGCGCCTGTGCGTGAAGCGGATCGGCGGGCTGGAGAATTCCTACGGCGGCTGGGCCGCGCCTCCGGGCGATCCCCGTTTCGCCGAGCTGCTCGGACTGATGCGCCAGGAACAGGCGGAAGGCGGACCCGATCTGCAGCTCCGATCGGTCGAGGGCGGCCACGAAATCGTGCTGGCGTTGCGCGAGACCAAGGACGAGGCGCGCGTGGCGCGCACGCGCCGCATGGCCCAGCTCCTCGGCCTTCGCCCGGCGGACCGCGAATTTCGCGTCGTGCCCGGGACCCTCGCGAGCGGTCCTGGCCAGATCCCGATGCAGACGCGGTCGATGCTGCAAGTCCTGATCGACGTCGCCTCCTACGTGGAGGTGCCGCCCAGGGACGCCGCGGAAAGGCGGGTGCACGTGCCGCCGCGAACCGCCGAGCAGGAAGGGCTGTTCCCGGCGATGCTGCGGGTGCATTACGCGGCGGAACGGCCGGACGACGCGCAAACGCATGCCGCGGTCCGCTACCGCGACGGCTGGTTCTACATCGATGACCGCGACGTCAACTCAAAGGCGGTGTTCAGCTTCCTGATGCTGATGTTCTCGCTGACCGAGTCCGACGTCGCGCCGGCCGCGCCGGTGCTCACCATCCCGACGCGTTGACGGTGACGCGCGCCATGATCCAAGCAATGAAAGACGTGGCGCGCCCAACCGTGACGTTGTCGCCGCTGCCGGCAGGCATGAAGCACCGCTTTCATGCGATGGTCAAGCCGGTCGGCTCGTTGTGCAATCTCGATTGCACGTACTGCTATTACCTGCACAAGGAGCAACTGCTCGGGCAGCCGCGCCAGCCGCGCATGTCCGACGAAATGCTCGAGCAGCACATCCGGCAATACATCGAGGCGCAGACCGGCGAGGAAGTGGTGTTCAGCTGGCAGGGCGGCGAGCCGACGATCCTCGGCCTGGAGTTCTTCCGCAAGGTCGTCGCCTTGCAGGCGCGCTACCGGAAGCCCGGCCAGCGCATTGAAAACGATCTGCAGACCAACGGCACGCTGCTCGATGCGCAGTGGGCTGGGTTCCTCAAGGAGCACAGCTTTCTCGTCGGGCTGAGCTGCGACGGCCCGAAACGGCTGCACGACCGTTACCGGGTCAACAAGGGCGGCGCGCCCACGCACGACCAGGTCGTGGCCGCCGCGCGCCTGTTGCAGCAGCACGGCGTGCCGTTCAACGTGTTGTGCGTGGTCAACCGCGACAACGCCAAGTACCCGCTCGACGTGTACCGGTTCCTGACCCGCGAACTGGGCGCGCGGCGGCTGCAGCTCATTTCATGCGTCGAGCCGAAGGTCTTCCGCAACGTCGCGCCGCAGCGCTGGGACCCTGCGCTGCTGCCCATCGTCGGCACGCCGCAGGCCAAGCCGGGCATGCCGGATTCGGTGGTGACCGACTGGTCGGTCGACCCCGATGACTGGGGGACGTTTCTCTGCAAGGTGTGGGACGACTGGTACGGGCGCGATTACGGCAAGGTGCACGTGGACTTGTTCGAGACCGCGGTAGCGCAGTCGATGGGCATGCCTTCGCAGCGCTGCATTACGGCGGAATTCTGCGGCAAGGCCATGGCTGTCGAGCACGACGGCGAGGTCTTCTCGTGCGATCACTACGTCTACCCCGAGCACCGGGTCGGCAACATCGCCGAGACCCATTGGGGCGACATGGCCTACTCCGAGCGCCAGCAGAAGTTCGGCTTCGCCAAGCGCGACACGCTGCCCGGCTACTGCCGGCAGTGTCCGCACCTCAAGCTGTGCTGGGGCGAATGTCCCAAGAACCGGCTGGTGCGCACGCCCTCGGGCGAGGCCGGGCTGAACTACCTCTGCCCCGGGCTGAAGCGCTTCTATGCGCACATCCGGCGCGACATGCCGCAGGTACTGCGTCAGGTGTCGACGAAGCCGGGGCGGCCAGCCACGATCCCCGCGGGCTGAGCGCCATCCTCCCCGGTGCTCAAGCCCTGCGCCTCGCTTCGATTTCGCCGCAACGTATCGGACGGTAACTCGCCGAAGCAGAGCCTGTAGGCGCGCGAGAACTCGCCGAAGTGCCAGAAGCCCCAGTTGAGCGCCTCGGCCGAGACCGTGGTGGATGCTTCGGTCGCCGTCAGCAGCGCCTTGCGCGCCCGATGCAGTCTGACCTGGATCAGGTAGGCCACCGGCGTGATTCCCATGATTTTCTTAAACGCGTTCTCCAGGGTGCGCTCGCTCACCGCCGCGACTTTGCACAGGTCGGTCACATGCAGAAAATCGCCGACGTGCGACAGGGCGTAGTCCTCGGCGGCCTTGACGATGAGGCTGTAGCTCCGCTGCGTCCGGTCGCTGCGGCTGGCATCCCGATCCTGGGCCCCGCGGAGGGTCTCCAAGAGCGTCTCGAACAACTCGACCCGGGCCGCCATCCGCAGGTCCCGGCGCTGGTTGAACAAGGCGGGCTGGCGCGCGGCGGTATCCGCCAGCCGCATCCCCCAGTCGAAAAGCCCGCGAACCCTTTCGATGTCCGCTTCCAGTGTTTCCACGCCGCGCGGCGGGCGGAACTCGCCTTCGCGTTGGCGGGCGACCAGATGCGCCCTGAGATCCTGCGGCCGCAGCATCACGGTGACGCTCTGGTAGTCAGGTTCGGTTACGAATCGTGCTTCCGACCCCGGAGCTGCCGCCAGCAGCAACCCCGGCCGGATCGGCAGTCCGTTCACGGTTCCGCGCGTCTCCGGGCCGAAAGCGACATAGGCGACGAGACCCTCGCGCGCGCTCGTCCGTGACCTGACCCGCTGGGTGACCGAATGAAACACGACCGCCGCGGCTTCCAGTCTGACGATCACGCGCCGTACCAGCAGTGGCATCGACTGGAGCCGCACCGCATCCTGCTCGATCAGCTCGATGCCCGCGTTGGAGATCGTGGGGTCCGTGAACTCGACGACCTCGACGGCTGGCCGGGCAACGATGACTGGCGCTTCCACGATCCTCCGATCCTCGCTTTTTGCGGATTTCCGATAAACGTCCGCCAAGCTTCGCCGGACCCGGCCCAGGGGCCTTTGACGCAGATCAACAGCCCATGCCTCCGCAGCGCATTTGTGCGGATTTCCGATAGGCGCTCCTGAAGCCCTGCCCGAGACTGGGTCACTGGCGTTTTTCGGGGGCAGGCGCATGAAGCTGCAGCAGGTCAGCAACAACTGCTTTGCGGTTCTGAACGAGAAGAACCTCGTTTGCGATGCGAATTCGGGCCTGGTCAATCGGGGCGGCGGCGTGGTGATCGACACGCAGTCGGATCTCCATCACGCGCGCCGGATGATCGAGCTGTTCGGCAAGGTGTGGCCGGGCATGCCGAAGCGCGTGATCAACACGCACGAGGACGCCGACCACGTGTGGGGAAACCAGCTCTTCGAGGGCGCCGAGATCATCGCCCATCGCACGGCGGCGGAACGCATGAAGCACGTCGCCGACCCGAAGGAAACCCAGCAGCTGCTCAAGGCGGCCAACGGCTTCCTGTCGAGCCTGGTGCTCAAGGTGCTCCACCCCGGCGCGCTGGCGATCGCCAGGCAGTTGCTGCAGGACTACGACTTCGACGGCATCAAGCTGGTGCTGCCGACCACCGTTTTCGAGGAGCGCCACCTGCTCGATCTCGACGGCACGCAGGTTCACCTCATCTTCGTGGGGCCGTGCCACCAGGCCGGGGACACGATCGTGCACGTGCCCAAGGAAAGGGTGGTGTTCGCCGGCGACGTGCTGTTCCGCCTTTGCACCCCCATGGGCTGGACCGGCACCTACGAGAAATGGCTCAAGATCCTTGACCTCATCATCGCGCTCGACCCGGAGGTCATCGTGCCCGGACACGGGCCGCTGTGCGGGCTCGAGGGAGCGATGGAGATGAAGGCGTACCTCGAGCACGTGCGCGCCGAATCCAGGCGCTTCTTCGACCAGGGGGTGAGCGCCCTGGAGGCTTCCGCGAGGATCGATCTGGGACCGTACGGGACGTGGCGCGCGCCGGCGCGCATCTATCTGAACGTCGAGCGGGCCTACCGGGAATTCCGCAACGAGCCGCAGGACAAGCCCTGGGATTCGGCGAAGAGCTTCGACTCGATCTACCAAGTGGCAAAGGCGCGCGGCATCGCGGTCGAGTTCTGATTCAGCCAGCGGCGGCGAGGACAAGCGCAATGAAACTGATTCGTTTTGCACCGCTCGGCACCGGAAAGTGGGGCCTTGGGCCGACGTTCGTGGCGCTGAAGCAATCAACATGACTCGAGACCCTATGAAAAAAGCCTCCATGACCGTGGTCGCGGCTGCCGTCGCGGCGCTGTTTGCCGCGCCTGCGCCATCGCAGGCACAGGCTCAGCCGCAGGCCAAGAGACCGAATATCGTCATCATCCTGGCCGACGACATGGGGTATGCCGACATGGGGTCGTTCGGCGGTGAGATCAGGACGCCGAACCTCGATTCCCTGGCGAACGATGGCGTGCGCTTCACGAACTTCTACACGCACGCGAGCTCCTCGCCCACGCGCTCGATACTGCTCACCGGCGTCGATACGCACCTGAACGGCCTGGGCAACATGGACGAGTGGACCGCGCCCAACCAGCGCGGCGTGCCCGGCTACGAGGGCTACCTGAACAACCGTGTGGCCACGCTGCCCCAGCTGCTGCGGGACTCCGGCTACCACACCTACATGGTCGGCAAGTGGCACCTGGGCAAGCAGCCCGACCAGATCCCGGCTGCGCGCGGGTTCGAGCGCGACTTCTCGCTCCTCGACGGGGCCGGCAGCTACTGGGACATGACGAACTTCACCCTCGCGTCGCCCTTGTCGGTGTTCACCGAGAACGGACGCTACCTGAAGGATCTGCCCAAGGACTACTACGCGACGAAGACCTACACCGACAAGCTGATCGGGTTCATCGACGCCAGCCGCGGCGACGGCAAGCCTTTCTTCGCGTACGTCGCCCACCAGGCGCCGCACGATCCGTACCACCTGCCGCGCGAGTGGCGCAATCGCCACATCGGCGCGTACGACAAGGGCTGGGACGCGGTGCGGCAGGAGCGGCTGAAGCGGCAGATCGAGCTTGGCATCATGCCGGCCGGCACGCAGCTCGCCGAGCGCATGTGGTTCCTGCCCGATCCGATCGTGCTCGCCCCCGCGACCCGGGCCGTTCTCGGCAAGAAGATGGAGCTCTACGCGGGCATGGTGGAGAACCTCGACTTCCACGTCGGCCGGCTCGTCGACCATCTCAAGAAGACCGGAGAGTACGAGAACACCATCTTCATCGTGTTCGGCGACAACGGCGCCGAGGGAACCGACCTCTTCGCGTCGATCGCGGGCACGCCCGGCACGCGCGACTTCCTCTACGCCGCGATCAATTGGTCGCAGACCCATCCCAATGCGTGGGGCGACCCGGGCTCCTACGTCGGCTACGGCCCGATGTGGGCGCAGGCGTCGATGACGCCGTTCAGCCAGTACAAGGGCTGGCTCGCGGAAGGCGGCATCCGCAATGCGCTGATCGTGAGCGGGCCGGGCGTCAAGCGCGCCAAGGGGAGCATCAACCGCGGCCTCATGCACGTGGCCGACATCATGCCCACGCTGCTCGAAGTCGCCGGCGCCGGCTATCCGAAGACCCTGGAAGGACGCCCGCTCCCGGCGCTGATGGGCAAGTCCTGGAACCGGGTGCTGGCCGGCCAGGCGGAGTCGCCGCGGACGGAAAAGGACTACCTGGCGTGGGAGGTTTTCGGCAATCGCGCGGTGCGGCAGGGAGACTGGAAGCTGCGCTGGCAATGGAAGTCGTTCGGCAAGGGCGACTGGGAATTGTTCGACCTCGCCACGGATCCGGCCGAGCGCCATGACCTTGCCGCGAAGCGCCCCGAAAAATTGAAAGCGATGCTGGCGCTGTGGAACGATTACGTGCGCGCCAACAACGTGATCCTGCCCGAGCGCTCGCCGTTCGAAGGGCTCGCGGAGAAGATGCCCGAGCGCTTCCCGGATGACGCCGGCTTCCCGCCTCTTATTTACAAGCGCCAGTTCGTGCCGCCCAAGGACATGGTGGCCGATCCCAAGCCCTGACGAACGAGGATGCAATGAGAATCGGCTCAGTCGCAGCGGTATTCCTGGCGGTTGCGCTTTTCCTGCCGCAGGCCCAGGCTCAGGTCCCGGCGCGCTTCTACTGGAAGACGCTGTCCGACGCCAATGCGGTGCCGCTCATCTACCAATCGGTAAGCGGCAACACGAACCCGTTCGACCCTTCCCATCACGTCACGGCGGGCGCGACCTTCGACGCCACGCTGACGATGGCGGGCTATGCGCGCACCTTCACGCTGCTCGACCGCGCGGCCATGGCCGCGGTGATCGTGCCCATGGGGCGGATCTCCGGCGCGGTCACGGCGGCCGGCAGCTCGGCCACGCAATCGGCCAGCGGGTACGGCGACCCGATGCTCGAGCTCAACGTCAATCTGCTCGGCCCGAAGGCGCAGAAGAACCTTCCCGACGTGCTGCGCTATGAGCCCGGGCTCTCGGTGGATTTTCTCGCCGACCTGGCGCTGCCCGCCGGCGAGTACAACAGCAGCCAAGTATTGAATATCGGGCAGAACCGCTGGTACGGGCGCCTGGGCGCGCCCGTCATCTGGCAGCTCGGCCCCTGGGTGCCGGGACGGCGTACCACGCTCGAATTCCTGCCCGCCGTGTGGCTCTTCGGGGACAACGACGACTACGTCGGACAGACCTTGAAGACCGATCCGCTATTCCAGCTGGATGCTCACCTGTCGCGCGACTTCACCGAGCGCGCCTGGGGATCGCTCGACCTCGCCTGGTACAGCGGCGGCGAACCGAGCATCAACGGCGTGGCGGGGAAGAAGCTCGACAACCTCGGCTTCGGATTCACGCTCGGGTACCAGATCAACGACAACCTGAACCTCACGTTCGGCTACAAGTCCACGCTGAGCGACAAGGCGCCGGACGATCTGCGCATGGACAGCTTCATGGTTACGCTCGTGTTCGGCTGGCACCCGCTCCTGGAAGGCGCGCGACGGCTGCAAGGCGAGAAGTAGCGCGAGCCGAAAGGCGCATGGCGAGGTCGAAAGCGGATATTCAAGACCACGGGACTACCGGAAATCGGGCTCCGACCCCGATTCTCAGCCGGGCTTCACCCCGGCCTTCTGCACCACCCGCTTGTAGCGCTCGGCATCGGCCTTGATACGCGCCAGGAACTCGGCGGGCGTCATGCCGACCGCTTCGGCGCCAGTATCGACGAAGCGTCGCTTCACATCCTCGTTCGACAACGTCGAGCGCACTTCCTTGTTGATCCGGTCCACAACGGCTTGCGGCGTGCCTTTCGGCGCGAACAGGCCCACCCAGATCGAGGCGTCGAGGTCCGGGATGCCGGCGTCGCGCGGCGTGGCCCAGGACGGATCGAGCGGTGACTTCTTCGCGGTGGTTATGCCGATCACCTTGCCGCGGCCCGACTTGATGTGCGGCAGCGCGCCGGGCGCGGCCATCACGCCGAAATGCACGTCGCCCGCCGCCACCGCCGCCGCCGCCGGCGCGCCGCCCTTGTACGGCACGTGCAGCAGCTGGATGCCGGCGGCCTGCGCCAGCCACTCGCCGGCGAGGTGGTTGATGCTGCCGTTGCCGGCGGAGCCGAAGCTGATGGCGCCGGGCTTGGCCTTCGCCTGCGCGACCAGCTCCTGGAAGGTGTTGAACGGCGCTTTGGCCGTGGCGAGATAGAGCATCGGCGCATCGCTCACCATGGTGATGGCCTCGAAGTCGCGCTCGAGCTCGTAGGGCACGTTGTCGAACAGCGCCGGGTTCACCGCGAACTCGCCGGTGTGCGCCATCAGCAGCGTGTAGCCGTCGGGCGCGCTCTTCGCCACCGCCGTGGTGGCGATGAAGCCGTTGCCGCCGGGACGGTTTTCGATCACGAACTGCCAGCTCGGCAGGCGCTGCTGCATCGCCTGCGCCAGCACGCGCGCCGTGGTGTCGACCGCGCCGCCGGGCGCGAACGGCACCAGCATGCGGATGGGCTTGTTGGGGTAATCCTGGGCTTGAGCAACCGATGCTGCGAGCGCCATTACCGCGAAAAGAAACTTCATGTCTTCCTCCGTTTTCGTGCGGCGAGCTTAACCGCCTCAATGATTTCCGGGTAGGCCGCGCAGCGACACAGGTTTCCCGACAGGTAGTGCTTGATGGCGTCGTCGTCCGGGTCGGGCTGCTCCTCCAGCAGCTGGCGCGTCATCAGGATGAAGCCCGGCGTGCAGAAGCCGCACTGGAACGCGCCGGACTCGATGAACGCCTGCTGCACGGCGTCCAGCTCGTTGCCGTTCTCGATTGTGTAAACCTTCCCACCCTCCACCAGAGAAGCGAGGTACAGGCAGCCCGAGACCGCCGTGCCGTTGACCAGCACGGTGCAGCAGCCGCACATGCCTTGCCCGCAGCTCTCGCGCGCGCCGTGGAGGCCGAAGCTCTCCTGCAGCACCTCCACCAGGCTCTCGTGCGGCGCGACCTGCGCCGACACTTCGCGGCCGTTCAGGCTGAACCGGATTTCACGTCTCACTTCAGCTTCTCCCAGATGTCTTCCGCCTTCAAAGGCAGCGCGGTGAGCCGGACGCCGACCGCATCGTGGATCGCATTGGCGATCGCGGGCGAGACGCCGAAAGTGCCGCTCTCGCCCACGCCCTTGCCGCCGAACGGCCCGCTCTTCTGCTCGGCGACCACCGCCTCGTTGACGATGCTCGCCGGCAGGTCGAGAAATCCCGGAATCTTGTACTCCGCGAACGAGGCGTTGCGCAGCTGGCCCTGGGCGTCGAACTCCATCTTCTCGTGCAGCGTGAAGCCGAGCTGCATGATCGCCGCGCCGGAGATCTGGGTCTCGACGATCTTCGGATTGATCGGCGTGCCGACGTCGGCCACGTTGACCATTCGCGTGACGCACACCTTGCCGGTCTCGGTATCGACTTCCACCTCGACGCCGGTCCCGCCCACCATCCAGAACGGCGTGGCGTTGTCGGTCAGCCCGTTCGCGTCGGGCGACTTGTAGGTCGGGATGTAGCTGCCGGCGCCGGCGACGTTGCCCGCCTGCATGCCGTATTTCTTCTTGAAGATGTCCGGGATCGGGCAGTCAGCCGGCAGCTGCAACTCGCTTCTCAATTGATTCAATTTTCTTACCGCGTCCTCGGCTGCCAGCTTGACCGCATTTCCCATGTGGAACAGCGAGCGCGAGCCCAGCGTGGCCATGTCATACGGCGTGACGTCGGTGTCCGAGTGCACCACCGTGATCGACTCGGCGGCCATGTGCAGCACCTCGCCGGCGATCTGCGCCATCGCGGTGTCGGAGCCCTGCCCCATGTCCGCCGTGCTGCAGTAGACGATGCAGCTTCCGTCCGCATTGATGTTGATCGCCGCGAGAGAGGTCGTGGGCGAGACGCAGGCCTTGAAACCGATCGCGATTCCCCGGCCCTTCTTCAGTGTTTTGGATGTGTTTTTCAAAGGACTTTTCCAGTCCATGAGCGCTTCGAGCCGGTCCAGCACCTTTTCGATCGCCGCGTCCTTCATCACCGTGCCGGTCGCCTGCGGCCGGCCGTCGCGCAGCAGGTTCTGGCGGCGGAACTCGATCGGGTCGATGCCCAGCTCGCGCGCCATCAGGTCGGTGTGGCCCTCGTAGGCCCAGACCAGCTGCGGGATGCCGAAGCCGCGCAAGGCGCCGGCGGGCGGCAGGTTGGTATAGAGCGCGTAGGAGTCGACCGCGACGTGCTCGATGTCGTACGGGCCCGGCGCGGTGAAGCCCGACTTCTGCGTGACGCGCGGGCCGATGTCGGCGTACGCACCGCCGTTCCACCACACCTCGCACTCGCGCGCCACGATGCGGCCGTCCTTCGATACGCCGCTCTTGATACGAAAGGTGCTGGCGTGCTTGGTGATGGTGAAGAACTGCTCCTCCATCGTGAGCGAAAGTTTTACTGATTTTTTTGTTATCAAGGACAAAACACTAACGAGGGCCTCGAGCTTGATGTACAGCTTGGCGCCGAAGCCGCCGCCGAGGAACGGCACGCGCACCCGCACGCGGTTCTCCGGCCAGCCGAGCAGGCGCGCGATCTCGATGCGCACGAACGACGGGCTCTGCGAGGCGGTGTGGATGGTGAGCGAGTTCTCGGTCGATTCGGCCACGGAGACCAGCGGCTCGAGCGGCGTGTGCATCACCTGCTGCGTGCGGAAGCGGTGCTCGAAGACGCGATCGGCGCTCTGCATCGCTTCGGCCGCGTTGCCACGCCGCAGATGGAAGTCGAGCGCGATGTTCGTGTTCTTGCGGCCGCCGAGATGCTTCAGGTCGGGGAAGGTTCCCGCCGGCTTGAGGATATCGTGCACGATGGCCTTCGAGGTCATCGCCTCGACCTCGTCGTAGACCGCGGGCAGGTCCTCGTATTCGGCCGTGATCAGGTGCACGGCCTCTTCCGCGACGTGCGGGTCGGAGGCGAGCACCACCGCCACCGGCTCGCCGACGTAGCGCACCTTGTCGATGGCGAGGATCGGCTGGTCGTGGAACGCCGGGCCGTAATAGGGCTCGGGAATCAGCTCGCGGATGTCTTTCGAAGTGATCACCCGGTAAACCCCGGCCAGGGCCTGGGCCGCGGCGACATCCACGCGCTTGATGCGCCCGTGCGCCACCGTGCTGCGGAAGATCTTGCCGTAGAGCATCCCCGGCAGCCGCAGGTTGTGCACGTACTCGGCGCGGCCCGTGACCTTGAGCCACGACTCGAGCCGCGGCACCGAGCGGCCGACCTGCGGCGTCTCAGTGGACTGCGCTGCGCGCTTCATCGATCGCCCGTCGCAGATAGACGCGGAGGAGCTGCCGCTTGTAGTCCGCCGAGCCGTGCAGATCGCCTTCGATTTTCAGGCCCGCCAGCGCGCTTTCATCTGCAATTCGCACCGGCCGGTCCGTTGCCGCCGAAATGAAGATGCGAGTCTCGTCGCTGAGCACCACGGCCACGCCGACGGCCGGCCAGTCGTCCGCGGAGCGCGTGGTGCATTTCAGGTAGGCCGCGCCGCGCTTGCCGAGCGGTGGGACGTCGAGGTGCGTGATGAGCTCGCCGTCCTTCAACGTATTTTCGAGATAACCCGCGTACAAGTCCTCGACCGGGAGAGAGCGCTCGCCGCCCTTCCCGGCAATCTTCACCTGGGCCCCGAGTGCGCTTAGCAGCGGCGGCAGGTCCATGTGCGGATCGGCGTGCGCCAGCGCTCCGCCCACGGTGGCGACGTTGCGCACCCGCACATTGGAAAGCGTGCGCAGCGTGCGCGCGATGACCGGCCAGCCTTTGCGCACTTCCGGCGAGCGCTCGAGCGCGGAAAGGCTCGTCATGGCGCCCACGCGCAGCCCGCCATCGGGATTGAGTTGAACGCCGGCGAGGTTCAGGCGGTGAAGGCTGACGAGACGGGCCGGCCGCAGCACGCCCGCCTTCATCATCAGCATCAGCGCGGTGCCGCCGGCGAAGGGGCGCGCGCCTTCGCCGAGGCACGCAAGCGCCTCGCCGACCGTGTGCGGCTGGAGCAATTCGAAGGGCGTCATTCAACCGGCGCGAAAGCGCCGGCCCGTAGTCTAGCGCGAGGGAATGGCGACGTGCAGCGAGCGGTTCTTCCAGTACATGCCGTGCAGGCGCCGCTGCGCGTCGCTCAGCGCGACGATGTCGCCGCCCTCGAGCTCCAGCATTACCGCGGGACGCGAGCCGTCGCCGGGATGACGGACCAGCCCGGAGATCTCGAGCTTGGTGTACTTGCGCATGAACTCCCGCAGCTCGTCGTCCGTGGTCTGCGGGTCGAGGTTTCCGATCCAGAGTTGCATGCCGGGAGTCTAGGCGACGGGCGCCGCCGGCGCTTGACCTAGGTCAAACCGCGTTCGCTACGCTGCGGCACAGTGTCAGCGAACCTCCATCAAGGAACCGCAATGATCCCCGAAGCTTCGAGCGCGACCGCCTACCTGGTCGACGCCTGGCAGCGCTCCATCCTGACCCTCGACGTGCTGCGCGAACGCGGCAACCAGTACCTGGAGCACGAAAAGTCCGGCAGCCCGCCGGTGCTCGTGTTCGACCACGAAGTGGTGGTCGACGGCCGCAGCCTGGAGAAGCCGGCGAATTACGCGCTGGTGCGCATCAAGCCGCCCGCGGGCTACCCCGCGACCGACGCGGCGATGCGCCCGTTCGTGGTCATCGATCCGCGCGCCGGCCACGGCCCCGGCATCGGCGGCTTCAAGATGGACAGCGAGATCGGCATCGCGCTCAAGTTCGGCCACCCGTGCTACTTCGTCATGTTCTTCCCGCAGCCGCTGCCGGGGCAGACGATCGAATCGGTATGCTCGGCCGAGGTCGCGTTCATGCGCAAGGTGCGCGAGCTGCACCCGGGCGAGGACAACAAGCCTTTCGTCATCGGCAATTGCCAGGGCGGCTGGGCGCTGATGATGCTCGCCGCGCTCGCGCCGGACCTGGTCGGCCCGATCCTGCTCGCCGGCTCGCCCATTTCGTACTGGGCTGGCGTCGGCGGCAAGAACCCGATGCGCTACAGCGGCGGCCTGCTCGGCGGCACCTGGCTGGCATCGCTCGCCGGCGATTTTGGCCACGGCAAGTTCGACGGCGCGTATCTCGTGAACAACTTCGAGAGCATGAATCCGGCGAACACCTACTGGACCAAGCTCTACAACCTGTACTCCAAGGTCGACACCGAGCGCACGCGCTTCCTCGAGTTCGAGCGGTGGTGGGGCGGCCACTACCTTCTCAACAAGGAGGAAATGGAGTGGATCGCGCAGAACCTGTTCGTCGGCAACAAGCTCGGCGCCGGGCTGGTGGAGTCCTTCGACGGCAAGCACCGCGTCGACATCCGCAACATCCGCTCGCCGATCGTGGTGTTCGCCTCCTGGGGCGATGACATCACCCCGCCGCAGCAGGCGCTCAACTGGATCCCGGACACCTACCGCAGCGTCGAGGAGATGCGCCTCAACGGCCAGACCATCGTCTACTGCCTGCACGAGAAGATCGGCCATCTCGGCATCTTCGTCTCGGCGAGCGTCGCCAAGAAGGAAACCGAGCAGCTCACCGGCGCGCTCGAGCTGATCGACACCCTGCCGCCCGGGCTGTACGAGGCGGTCATCACCGACACCACGCCCGACATGCCAGGGCTCGAGTACGTCCAGGGCCGCTACCTGATCCAGTTCCACCCGCGCGCCATCGACGACATCCTGAAGCTCGACGACGGCCGCGGTGACGAGCGCGCGTTCGAGGTCGTGAACCGCGTGTCGCAGATCAACCAGGGACTCTACGAGACTTTCCTTTCGCCGCTGGTGAAGGCGACCTCGAACGAGGCGGCGGCGCGGCTGATGCGCGACGCCAATCCGGCGCGCGTCGAGCGCTGGGCGTTCTCCGACCTCAACCCCTGGATGCTGTGGGTAAAGACGATGGCCGAAGCGGTGCGTGCGAACCGGCAGCCGGTCGCGCCCGACAACCCCTTCCTCAAGGCCGAGCAGAACGTATCGGCGCAGATCGAGCAGGCGCTCGACCACTACCGCGACCTGCGCGATGACTTCTGCGAGCGCCTGTTCAAGGGCCTGTACGAATCGCCGTGGCTCGCCGCCGCGGTGGGCCTCGACCAGCGCCGCGGCGAGCGTCGCGGCCCCCTGGCTGCGACCTGGGAGCACGACGAGCTCAAGCGCCTGAAGCGGGCGGAGATCGAGTCGCAGATGGAGAGCGGCACGCTGGTGGACGCCATGGCGCGGCTGCTCCTCTATGTCGGGCGCGAGGACAAGGTGGGCGACGAGCGCCCGTTCAACCTGCTGCGCCGCATGCTCAAGGAAACCAGCCCCGAGGCCGTGCCTTCGCTCGCCGCGCTGAAGGCCGCGGTGAAACGCCAGGCCTTCGTGCTGGCGCTGGACGAGGAGCGCGCGATCGCCGCGCTACCCGGGCTCGCGCCCGACATGCAAACCCGCCGCCGTGGCTACGAAGCGGCACGCAAGATCGTACGCGCGCGCGGCGAGCCGACGCCTCGCCAGATGGAACGCCTGCGCCGCCTCGCCAACCTCCTCGGGCTCGACCAGCCCACGCAGGAAAGGGTATCCGCATGAGCCACGAAAAATACCGCCGCCTGATCGACACCGCCAAGGCGCTGCCGCCGGTGGCCACCGCGGTGGCGCATCCCTGCGACGAGACCTCGCTCGCCGGCGCGGTTGACGCCGCCAAGCTCGGCCTGATCCGGCCGATCCTGGTCGGGCCGAAGGCCAAGATCCGGGCCGTCGCCAGGCAGCTCAAGCTCGACATCGCCGGCTACGAGCTGGTCGATGCGCCGCACAGCCACGCCGCGGCGGCCAAGGCGGTCGAGCTGGTGCGCGCCGGCAAAGCCGAGGCGCTGATGAAAGGCGCCCTGCACACCGACGAGCTGATGGCCGAGGTGGTCAAGCGCGACACCGGGCTGCGCACCGCCCGGCGCCTCAGCCATTGCTTCGTGATGGACGTGCCCTCGTACGAGACCGCGCTCATCATCTCGGACGCCGCGATCAACATCGCGCCGACGCTGGAAGAAAAGGTCGACATCGTGCAGAACGCCATCGACCTGGCGCACGCGCTGCGCTTCCCGGAGGTCCGCGTCGCCATCCTTTCGGCGATGGAGACGGTCAATCCCAAGGTGCCCTCCACGGTGGAGGCGGCGGCGCTGTGCAAGATGGCCGACCGCGGCCAGATCACCGGCGGCATCCTGGACGGCCCGCTCGCGCTCGACAACGCCATCAACCTGGAGGCGGCCAGCATCAAGAAGATCGTCTCGCCGGTCGCCGGCCGCGCCAACGTGCTCATCGTCCCCGACCTCGAAGCGGGCAACATGCTGGCGAAGAGCCTCTCCTTCCTTGCCAAGGCCGACTCGGCGGGCATCGTGCTCGGCGCGAAAGTGCCGATCATCCTCACCAGCCGCGCCGACTCGGTCATGGCGCGGCTCGCCTCGTGCGCGGTCGCGTCGCTCGTCGCCGCGGTACGCCGCGAAAGCGCCGTAAAAGCGATCGCCGCATGACGGATGCGGTCCTGGTCCTCAACGCCGGCTCCTCGAGCATCAAGTTCTCGCTCTTCGCCGCGCGCCGTGACGAGCTCGCGCTGATCGCCGGCGGGCAGATCGCCGGCCTGCACACCGCGCCGCATTTCGTCGCCCGGGACGCCGCCGGCAAGCCGGCGGCCGAGAAGCAATGGCCGGCGGAGGCAGAGCTCGACCACGAAGGCGCGCTCGCCTACATCGTCGACTGGCTGAAGGCTACGCACGGCGCCGAGCACCGAGTCGCCGCGGTCGGCCACCGCGTGGTGCATGGCGGCGCCGACTACGGCGCGCCGGTGCGAGTCGACGCCGCGATCCTGGCGAAGCTCGAGCGCCTCGTGCCGCTTGCGCCCCTGCACCAGCCGCACAACCTGGCGCCGATCCGCGCGCTCCTCGAGCGCTCGCCGGGGCTGCCGCAGGTCGCCTGCTTCGACACCGCGATGCACCGCTCCAATCCGCCGGTGGCGCAGATGTTCGCGCTGCCCGCGGAGCTCACCGAGGCCGGGGTGCGACGCTACGGCTTCCACGGCCTTTCCTACGAATACATCGCCTCGGTGCTACCGCAATTCGACCCGGCGGCCGCGCGCGGCCGCACGGTGGTCCTGCACCTGGGCAACGGCGCGAGCATGTGCGCGCTGCACACCGGCCGCAGCGTCGCCAGCACGATGGGCTTCACCGCGGTCGACGGCCTGCCGATGGGCACGCGCTGCGGAGCGATCGATCCGGGCGTCATGCTTTACCTGATGGACGAGCGCAAGATGGATGCGCGCGCCCTCGAGAAGCTGATCTACCAGCAGTCGGGGCTGCTCGGCGTGTCGGGCGTCTCCAGCGACATGCGCGTGCTGCTCGAGTCGGCCGAGCCGCGCGCCAGGCTCGCCGTCGAGCTCTTCGTCTACCGCATAGGCCGCGAGCTCGGCTCGCTCGCCGCGGCGCTCGGCGGTGTCGACGCACTGGTGTTCACCGCCGGCATCGGCGAGCACGCGGCGTCGATCCGCGAGTGGGTCTGCCGCCAGGCCGCGTGGCTCGGCGTCGAGCTCGACGCCAAGGCGAACGCCGTGCACGGACCGCGCCTCAGCACCGCCTCGAGCCGCGTAGCCGCCTGGGTAATCCCGACCAACGAAGAGCTGATGATCGCGCGCCATACGCGCGCAGTGCTGCAGAGGACCGCCCGCAATGCCCCAGCCCCATAACCCTGTTCTCGCCGGCAAGAAGGCGCTCGTCGTCGGCATCGCCAACGAATATTCGATCGCCTACGGCTGCGCCAGCGCGTTCCGCAGCCTGGGCGCCGAGCTCGCCATCACCTACCTGAACGACAAGGCGAAGCCGCACGTCGAGCCCCTCGCCCGCGAGCTCGAGGCGCCGATCTTCCTGCCGCTCGACGTCGAGCGGCCGGGCGAGCTCGAGGCGCTGTTCGACGCCTTGCGCAGCCGCTGGGGCCGCCTGGACATCCTGGTGCACTCGATCGCCTTCGCGCCGAAAGCCGACCTGCAGGGCGGGCTGATCGATTGCTCGGCCGAGGGCTTCAAGCGTGCGATGGACGTCTCGTGCCATTCGTTCATCCGCATGGCGAAGCTCGCCGCGCCGCTGATGAGCGACGGCGGCACCCTGTTCGCCATGACCTACCACGGCGCCCAGAAGGTGGTGCCGAACTACAACGTCATGGGACCAGTGAAGGCCGCGCTGGAAGCCACTTGCCGCTACCTCGCCTACGAGCTCGGCGAGAAGCGCATCCGCGTGCACCCGATCTCGCCCGGGCCGCTGAAGACCCGCGCCGCCTCCGGCCTGAAGGACTTCGACCTGCTCCTCAACGAGGCGGCGAGCCGCGCGCCGATCGGCGAGCTCGTCGACATCGACGATATCGGCTACACCTGCGCTTACCTGGCGACGCCTTATGCGCGGCGTCTTACTGGCCAGACCACGTATGTGGATGGCGGCGTGAACATCATGGCCTGAGTCAGCGCCCCGGCCAGGGCACCGGCCCGCCGCCGAGATTGCCCTGGTAGCCGGCGAAGCCGAGCGATCCGACGACCTGGAAGGTCGCCTCGTCCTCGACATGGTGCGCGAACACCGGAATGTCGAGCTGCCGGGCGGCGCGCACCACCGACTCGGCGAAGAAGCGGGCACCGGAGTCCACGACCATCCGCCGCACCTGCACCCCGGCCAGCTTGACGTAGGCGGGATGCAGGCGCTGCATCAGCGCCAGGCACTCGCCGTGGACGCCGAAGTTGTCGATGGCGAACGCGGCGCCGGCGCCGACCACCGTGTGCGCGAACTGAACCGCGGCGGCCTCGTTGCGCACCACGCCGTGCTCCGGCAGCTCGAAGGCGAGGCGCCCGACCAGCGCGCGCTCGCGCGCGAGCCGCTGCGCCAGCCAGGCGAGGAACCCCGGCCGCTCCGCCGAGCGCGCCGAGACGTTGATGCTGACGCGTTCTTCGCGGGCGCGCGCCGCGCGCAGCACCTTGTCGATAACCGCCTTGTCGAGCTCCTCGGCGAGCCCCTGGGCGACGACGAGCGGCATGAAACGCGTGCCCGCCATTTCGTTGCCCGCGGGGTCGTACAGGCGCGCCAGCACCTCGGTGTGCAGCGCGCGGTGGTCGCTCGTGCGGTAGGCGACCTGCCCGACCAGGCGCAGGCGCTCGGCGCCCAGCGCATCGCGAACCACGACGCCCGAGTCCTCGTCGGCAGTCGCGGCGGCGGCGACCACGGCCACGCCTTCGGTCTTTTCGCGCGCGTTGCGCAACGCCTCCTGCGCGTCGCGCACGAGCGTCCGCAGATCCGGACGCCCGATACCGGCCTCGACCGCGCCGCCATAGACGCTGTCGTGGTCGCTCAATCCCTGTTCCCGCAGCACCTGCCCCACGCGGCTGCGCAATGCGGCCAGCGTTTCGCGCGCGCCGGCGGCGCGCAGCTGCGGCAGAGCGAGGACCGTCAACGCGCTGCTCCAGCGCCCGGCGAATCCGCCCGCCGCCGCCGCGGCTTCGTCCATCGCGCGCAGGAGCTCGCGCAGCAGCGCGTCGCAGCGCTCGGCGCCGAGCTCGCGGTCGATCGCTCCGAGATCCGCGAGCTCCACCAGCGCCAGCACGCCGGCGAACGACTCGTGCTCGCCTTCGTACGTCGCTTCGAAGCGCGCCGTAAAGCCGAGCGCGTTGCGCAGCCCGGTGACCGGGTCGTGGTAGGCGGCGGCCTGCACGCGCTCGGCGCGGCGCGTCTCGGCGTCGAGCGCCTCGCTCACCTTCAGCGAGAGCGCATTCATCACCTCGACCACGCGCGCGAGCTCGCGCGTCGAGGGCCGCATCCGCAGGGTGACGAAGCGCCGCGACGAGATCGCCTGCGCGGCCCTTTCCACCGCAATCAGGGGGCGCAGCACGCCGCGCAGCACGAGCCGCAGCACGAGCAGCGTGGCGGCGTAGATCAATAGCAGCAGGATGACGGTATCGCGCGCCGTGTTCCATAGCTGCTCGTACGCGAAGCGCGGATGCACCGTAACCCGCACCCGCCCGGCCTGGCGCCAGCCGGCGTTGACGAGCGATTCGGCGGTCGGCGCATGCAGCTGGAACACCTTGGCGAACCAGCCGGGATACGCGCCCTCGCCCGCCGGCAGGTGCCGGCTCACCAAGCGCTCGCCGCTCGCCGACAGGTACTCGATGCGCTCGTAGTGCCCGCGGTCGAAGGCAGGGTTGATGACGGTCTCCGCGAGCGCCGGATCGCCGCCGCGCAGCAGCACGCCGAGCGACAGGCCGAGCGAGGTTGCGGCGTCCTGCGCGAGCGACTCGAGCTGGCGCTGCATATGCGAGTGCGCGCTGCGCAGATGGATCGCTTCCACGCCGACCAGCGCGACCAGGAACATCGCCGAGATCGCCACCGCGAGCAGCCGCCCGAGCGGCCAGGGCCGCCGCCTCACGTGCGCCGCTCCCAGTCGAGCCGGTCCATCAGGGCGCGCCAGTTGCGCAGCTGCGTCGGCGAGCCACTGCGCCCGCGCATCTCGATCCACACTTCCTCGTCGTTGAAGCTGTACACCGGAACGAGGTCGGCGCGCTGCGACGCCGGGCGCACCCTGTCCTCGAGGTTGTCGAGCACCAGCGGCTCGGCGTCGGGACGCTCGTAGTAGGCGAGCACCATGTGAGCCTGGTTGAGCTTCAGCGACTTGACATACGTGAGGCGCAGCCGGGTAACGGGCACGCCGAGCTCTTTCAGCAGGAAGTACTTGGCGATCGAGAAATCCTCGCAGTCGGCGCCGTTGCTGCCGACGGATTCGGCCGGCGTCGCCCAGTAGTCGACTTCTCCCCAGTGCACGCGGTCGTCGACGAAGCGCACGCGGTTCAGCATGCGGTTCACTTCGGACAGCATCGCCGCTTCGCGGCCGGGGCTGCGCTTGCGCGCCGCGGCATCGCGCTTCCAGGCCTCGAGCCGCGCACGCGCCTCCGGCCCGAAGCGCCGGCTGTAGACCTCGATCAGCTGCTCGGACACCGCCGTGGTGTAGCCGCGCTCGGCGCGCGGCTGGCCCAGCGCCACCGCTGCCGCCGACGCGACCAGGATCGCGATGGCGACACAGGTAGCGAACGGGTGCGAGGGGCTCAGATGCCGAGCGAGCGGCGCAGGAAGGCGAGCGGCTTGCGCAGCAGGTAGTAGGCGAGCGTGACGCGTCCGGCGTAGATCTTCGCGGTGCCGCGCAGCCCGATGCGCGGCAGGCGCTGGCCCGGCAGCAGCTGCGCGCGGATCACGTACGCGAGCGCACCGTCGGGCGCGAGCGTGGCCTCGTAGCTCGAGCGCTCGATGCGCGCCTCGAGCGACGACAGGGGGTCGACGTGCAGCAGGAGATTCACCGGCGCCCCGGCCTCGAGCTCGACCGCGTCGTCCGGCGGAAGGTAGATGGTGACGTCGATGAGGGACGGGTCGGCGATCACCATCACGCGCTCGCCGACCTGCACCGGACGGCCGCGCCAGTCCTCGGGGCTGGAGAAGATCGCTACGCCGCCCTGGGGCGCGAGCAGCTTCGAGCGGCCGAGGAGCTCCGTCAGGAAGGTGACCTCGGCCATCTTTTCCTACACCCGCGCGTGGAGCACCTGCAGCTCGAAGCGGCTCGCCTCGTCGGTGAACGACTTGAACGTGGCGCGCTGCAGGTCGGCGCGCGCGATGTCGAGCGCGCGCGAGGCGAGCTCCAGGCGGTTGCGCAGCGCGGTGTCGTCGAGCTCGACGAGCACCTCGTCGGCTTTCACGATCTGGTTGGGCTTGACCACGATCTCGCGCACCACGCCCTCGATCGGGGACGTGACCGGGAACGGCCGCACCGGGGTGATCTCGGCGGGCGCGAGCGCGCTCAGCCGCACCGGGATCAGGCCGGCGAGCGCCACCACGACGGCGGCGATCGCCAAGGTGCGCCACGTGGCGCGGCTCTTGAGCCAGCGGTTGACGCCGTGGCGACTGCTGCGCCAGGCCCACAGGCCGTAGCCGGCCGAGCGCGCGATCCAGTCGGCGCGGGCCTGCTCGGCCTCGGCGAACGGCCGTCCGCGGAAGAACAGGATTCCACCGAGCGGCGACCCGGTCGGGCCGCGCAGCGGGCAATGCAGCAGGTGCGCCGGGCACCAGTCGGCGCCGTCGGTGACCATCGCTTCGGGAAGCTCGCCGATGGCGTAAGCCCGGGACTCCTGGAAGTCCGCCGGCGTGATCGCCTGCACCAGCCGCACCAGCCACTGCTGGTAGGGGCTGTCGCCCGACACGTCGGCGAGCCCCGAGGCCACCGCGATCAGCGGGCGCGAGAACACGTCGAACCGCCACAGCACGGCCTGGTCGAAATCGAGCACCTGCGATGCGTCGTTCACTGAGCGGAACGCGACCTCGCGATCGGAGCTTGCCGACTGGATGCGCCGCTCGAACTCGAGCAGGGCGAGAGCGGGATTCGGGCTTTCGCTCATCGCGGCTTCAGGGCTTGCGCGGCTGCGCGAACACGGCGGCGCCGACCATCCCGGGCAGCAGGTCGCCTTTGCCCTTGTCGACGCGCGCCTCCACTTCGAGCTGCTGGCTGACGCCGTCGACGCGCGAATTCACCTTCGAAACGCGCGCCGGAAAGCTCTGGCCGATTTCCCTGACGTGGATGGTGAGCTGCGTCCCGGGGCGCAGCCACGCCACCCAGGCCGCGGGCACGAACATCTGCGCCTTGAGCAAATTCGGGTTCACCACGTCGATCAGCGCCTGCCCGGCGGGGACGCTTTCCGCGGGCTTGACGCGCAGCCGCGCGACATTTCCCCGGAACGGCGCGCGCACCCGGCAATAGGCGACCTGCGTCCTGCGGTAGTCGACCTGGCTGCGCGCTTTCTCCACCGACGCGGCCGCCAGGGTCACGTCGAGCTCGCCGGCGGCGCCGAGCGCCTGCAAGCGCAGCCGCGCGAGGTGCGTCTCGCGCGCCGCCCGGTACTCGGCATCCGCGGCCTGGAGCTGGGCGCGCTGCTCCGAGCAGTCGAACTCGATCAGCGCCTCGCCTTTCAAGAACACCTCTCCCAGCCCGACGTGGATCGTGCTGATCTTGCCCGCCATCTGGCTCGAAAGCGTGCTCTCCTCGCCCGCGAGGATCAGCGCGGCGACTTCGCCTTCCGGAGCGGACTTTGCGGATTTCGGCACCGCGGGCGCCTGGGCGAGCGCCGGCGCCGCAGTCGCGAGGGCAGCGATCAGGCTCAGCCAGGCGAGGCGAGTCCTCATCGGGGGGCGAGCCGCTCGTCGAGGCGCAGCTCGAGTGGCTCTCCTGGTGGAGCCTGCACATTCGCAGCGCGAGGAGCGTCGCCTGCAGGCATATGCAGCGCCTGCTCGATTCGCAGGGCCGGACGCGCGATGCGCGTCGCGGCGAGCTCGGCCGCCAGGCGGTAGGCGACGCCTTCTCCGAGCACGCGCCATTGCTCGTCGTCGACCGGCTCGCTGAGTGTGGTCTTGAACTCGCGCGCCGCCACGGCCGCGCTGCCGGTAGGGCGGCGGGCGCCGATGTCGACCAGCACCGTCCTGCGGCCCTCGGCCGAGCGCCCGACTCGTAGGCTCAGGTCCAGCCAGACGTCGGCCGCACCGTGGGCGGCCTTCATGTTGCCGCCCGCCAGGACGCGGTTCGCTCCTTCGCCGAGGAGAGCGGCGACGCGCGGCGCCACGCCCGAAACCCTGCCGAGCGCCACGACCGGCTTTTCGCCTTCGGCGCGCGGCGAGAAGCTCGCGCGCTCAAGATCGCCGTAGCGCAGCTGCACCAGCTTCGTCAGCTCTACCAGCGCCAGCTCTTCGTCCTCCCGCGGCACGGCGTCGTAGCCGACCGAGTTGAACAGGCGGGCCGTCACGCCCTGGACGGCGGCGTAGGCGAGATCGCGATTGATGTGGCTCGCGATCGCGCGCGCGCGGGCACGCACGACCTCGAGCTCGTTGTCGATGCCGGCCGATTCGCTGGACGCTAGATGCTGCACGATCAGGTCGTCGTCGCGCGCCGCCTCGTCCCAGATCACGAACTCGTCGGCGACCAGGGCGTAGCGCACGGCCGCGATGCGCGTCTGCGTCAGCACGGCGAGCGCCATCGCCTGGCGGCGCGCTTCGTCGGCGCGGCGCTGCGCCTCTTCCGAGCGGTTCAGGGCAGGAAGCGAGAACACCTTCACCAGGTTGAGCGCCACCGTGGCGCCCGCCCCAACCCAGGTGTTGTTGACCAGGAACCGGTTGCTGTCGTAGCTGGGCGTGAGGAACACGCCCACGTTCGGCAGCAGCCCGACCAGCGCCTTGCGCGCCTCGTCGGCTGAGATGCGCGCGCGATAGCCCTCTTCGGCCATCTCCGGCCTCTGGCTGAGCGCGAGCGCCTCCAGCTTCTCCACGTCGGCGGTCAAGTCGGCGACATCGCGCGCGTCGCTCGGCGGCGCGGCGATGCGCACTTCGCTGCCCGGAGGCGCATTGATCAGGGCCGCGAACTCTACCTGCGCCTGAGCGAGGTCCTGGCGGTGCAGCACGATCTGCTGACTGAGGTCGAGCAGCGCGCGGCGCAGCGTCGCGGTCTGCACCGGCGGAAGCAGCCGGCGCGCTTCCACCAGGCGCGTCTTGTCGATCGCCTGGTCGATCTCGGCCAGCAGGCGGTCACTCTCGGGCAGCAGGCGCTGCGCCGCCTCGGCGCGCCACCAAGCCACGCGCACGTCGTGCATGAGGGTCTGAACCGCTTTGCGGCGGCGCTCCTCGGCGATCAGCTTCTGGTCGGAGAGCTGCTTGGCGCGGTAATAGCTCGTGCCGAAGTCGAGCACGTTCCAGGCGACGGCGACGTTCCCCGTGCCGTACGTTCTCTCCTGCGCCGCGCTCGGCGTGCTGGTAATGGTTCCATCCGGGGTGACGCCGAAGCCGAAAGCCTCGTTGTTTCGGGTGTTGTAGCCGGCATTCACGACGACCTTCGGCAGCAGGTCAAACTTGGCGACGTCGATCTGCGCCGCCGCGGCCGCCTCTTCCATGCGGCGCTGGCGGCCCTCGGCTTGGTACTTGATTGCGCGCGCGGTCGCCTCCGCCAAGGTCAGGGGTCCGGCAAGCGGCTCCTGCCCGGCAAAGAGCTGCTCGCGCGCTTCGGCGGCGATCTTCTCGCGCTCCTCGAGCTTGAGGGGCTCGGTCGTCACCGCACAGCCGGCGAGCGCGAGCGCCATCGCAGTGGCGAACAGGGCCACCCACGATCGCGGTTTCTGTTGAACTATGGAATGCATGTCCTTGTTTTGCCGCGCCCTTGTCCCCCAAAGGCGCATCATAGCCGACCCGCAGACTTTTAGCGGCGGGTGCCTGCCTTGTCCTTACCGGAGGGGCTGATCCGGTCCAGCAGGGGGTCCCGCTGGGTCTTCGCCGCGTTCACCTGGTCGCTGAAGGAGGCGGCGCCTGGCTTGGCGGGCCTGACCCCGGCGGTCGCGGCCTTGGCCTGTTCGGCCATGTGCGTCCTGTGCGCTTGGCGCGCCAGCTCCTGGCGCACCTTTTCGGCCTCCTCCTTGTCGACGTCGAGGCCGAGCGCGAGGCCGGCGGCGGCCGCTTGGGCGCGCAACTCCTCGATTTCGAGGGCAAATTTGGTGCGCGCCTCGCGGCCTTCCGTATCCCTTGCCACGACCTCGATTTCGAGGGTTCCGTCCACCCCGTCCGGCGGGGTGCCGCTGAAAGTCCCGCGCAAGCCGTCGAACTTGAGCCATCCGGGCAACGGGAAGCCGTTTGCCAGCCGCGCCTCGAGGTACACGCGCGCCGCAGGATCGGTATGCGCGAAGGCGTCGGCCGGCACGCGCAGCGCGGTCGAGCCGTCGACGAACAGCCGCATGTCGGGCACGCCGTGGTAGACGAACAGGTGATGGCCTCCCGCGTCGTGCTGGAGAATCGCGCCGGTCTGACGCAGGTGGGAGCCCGCGTCGAGCACAGACAAGCGCACCAGGCCGAAGGTTGCCGCCGGCCCGGCGCCGGTCGGCGGCAGCGCGTTCAGGTCGGCAATGGCGGGCGCTGCAGGCGATGCCGCACCCGGCAGTCCGACGGCGCCCAGGTTCGAGGCCGGCGTGGCCGCGTCGACCTGCAGGCCGAGCGGACGGTCAGCGGGCTGCGGCGCGCGCGGCGCGAAGTCCGGCAACGAGGGCTGCGACGCCAGCGCGGTGGAAAGCGGCGGCGGCGGCGCGCTCTGGCCTGCCATCGGGTTCGGCGGTTCGTCCGCGGGCGGGGTCACCACGGCGTTCGTGAGCGTCAACTGCACATTGCGCTGATCGAACAGCCCACCGCTGTCGGTGGCACGCACCGTGATCTCATAAACCCCGTCGGCGTTTGCGTCCCCCGGCGTATCGAAGTCTTGCGCGCTCGTGAGCGACACGACCCCCGTCACCGGATCGATCGTGAACAGCGCCGCATCGGCTCCCGACAGCGTCCAGGTCGCCGTATCGCCGCCATCCACCTCGCTGCGCGTCGCGGTGTACACCGCGCCAGTCGCGTCTTCAACAAATGTCGCCGTCGCCGCACTCGTCACTGCCGGCGCATCGTTCACCGCAGTGACCGTGATCGAGATCGCGTCCGAATCCGTCGCCCCGTTCGCGTCGGTCGAGAGCACGGTCAGGGTTTCCGAGCCGGCGAAATCGGCGTTGCCCTGGTAGCTGATCGAGGCCAGCGCGGCGTTGATCTGCGCCTGCGTACCGGAGAGCGTCAGCGTCGAGGAGCCGTTCGCGCCGGCGCTGATCGTCGCCCCGCCGGCCAGGCTGACGTTCAGCGTGCCGCCGGCGACCGTCAGGCGCGTGCTCGAGAGGTTCCCGTCCACGTCGTTGACGCTTACGCCACCAATCGAGAGCGACGTGTCCTCGTTGACGGTCTGTGCGCCCGGCACGGTGTTCACCGGACCGTCATTGACGGAAGAGACCGTGATCGAGATCGCGTCCGAGTCCGTGACCCCGTTGCCGTCGGTCGAGAGGACCGTCAGCGTGTCGGAGCCGCTGAAGTTCGGGCTACCTTGGTAAGAGAGGCTCGCCAGCGCCGCGTTGATCTGCGCCTGCGTGCCCGACAGCGTCAGTGTCGAGCTGCCATTGGCACCGGCGCTGATCGTCGCGCCGCCCGCCAGGCTGACGTTGAGCGCGCCGTTCGTGACCGTCAGCTGGGTTGTGGAGAGATCGCCATCCGCATCGTTGACGCTGATCCCGCCGATCGAGAGCACCGTGTCCTCATTGACGGTCAGAGTCCCCGGCACGGTGTTCATCGGCCCATCGTCGACCGACGAGACCGTGATCGCGACCGCGTCCGAATCGGTCGCGCCGCTGGCATCGGTCGAAAGCACCGTGAGGGTGTCCGAGCCGTTGAAGTCGGCGTTGCCCTGGTAGCTGAGCGAGGCCAGCGCGGCGTTGATCTGGGCCTGCGTGCCCGACAGGGTCAGGGTCGAAGAGCCGTTCGCGCCCGCGCTGATCGTCGCGCCTCCCGCGAGGCTCACCGTTACCGTGCCGTTGGCGACTGTCAGGCGCGTGGTCGAGAGATTGCCGTCCACGTCGTTGACGGACACCCCGCCGATCGGGAGCACGGTGTCCTCGTTGACCGTCTGCGCACCGGGCACCGTGTTCACCGGCCCGTCGTTCACCGAGGAAACCGTGATCGAGACCGAGTCCGAGTCGGTCGCGCCGTTCGTGTCGGTCGAGAGGACCGTGAGCGTGTCCGAGCCGTTGAAGTTGACGTTGCCCTGGTAGCTGAGCGAGGCGAGCGCGGCGTTGATCTGCGCTTGCGTGCCCGAGAGCGTGAGGCTCGAGGAGCCGTTGGCGCCCGCGCTGATCGTCGCGCCGCCGGCGAGGCTCACGTTGATGGCGCCGTTCGTGACCGTCAGCTGGGTGGTCGAGAGATTGCCGTCCACGTCGTTCACCGACACTCCGCCAATCGAGAGTGAAGTGTCCTCGTTCACCGTCTGCGCGCCCGGCACCATGTTCACCGGACCGTCGTTGACGGCGTTGACGGTGATGGCGAGCGCATCGGAGTCGGTGGAACCGTTGGCGTCAGTCGAAAGCACCGTCAGCGTGTCTGCCCCGCTGAACTCGGGGTTGCCCTGATAGGACAAGCTCGCCAGGGCAGCGTTGATCTGCGCTTGCGTGCCCGAGAGCGTGAGGCTCGAGGAGCCGTTGGCGCCCGCGCTGATCGTCGCGCCGCCGGCGAGGCTCACGTTGATGGCGCCGTTCGTAACCGTCAGCCGGGTGCTCGAGAGGTTGCCGTCGACGTCGTTGACCGACACTCCGCTGATCGAGAGCGAAGTGTCCTCGTTTACCGTCTGCGCGCCGGGCACGGTGTTCACCGGCCCGTCGTTCACCGACGAGACCGCGATCGAGACCGCGTCCGAATCGGTCGCCCCGTTCGCGTCGGTCGAGAGCACGGTCAGGGTTTCCGAGCCGTTGAAGTCGGCATTGCCCTGGTAGCTGATCGAAGCGAGGGCCGCGTTGATCTGCGCCTGCGTGCCCGAGAGCGTGAGGCTCGAGGAACCGTTCGCGCCCGCGCTGATCGTCGCCCCGCCAGCAAGCGAGACGTTCAGCGTGCCGTTGGTCACCGTCAGCCGGGTGGCGGAGAGGTTGCCGTCGACGTCGTTGACGCTGACACCGCTGATCGAAAGCGCGGTGTCTTCGTTAACCGTCTGCGCGCCCGGGACGGTGTTCACCGGCCCGTCGTTCACGGAAGACACCGTGATCGAGACCGCGTCCGAATCGGTCGCGCCGTTCGCGTCGGTCGAGAGCACCGTGAGGGTGTCCGAGCCGCTGAAGTCGAGGTCGCCCTGATACGACAGGCTCGCCAGCGCGGCGTTGATCTGCGCCTGCGTGCCGGAGAGCGTCAGCGTCGAGGTGTTGTTCGCGCCCGCGCTGATGGCCGCACCGCCCGCCAGGCTGACGTTGAGCGTGCCGTTCGTGACGGTCAGCTGCGTCGTGGAGAGATTGCCGTCCACGTCGTTGACCGATAGCCCGCTGATCGGCAGCACCGTGTCTTCGTTCACCGCCTGCGCGCCCGGGACCGTGTTCACCGGGCCGTCGTTCACCGAGTTGACCGTGATCGAAACCGTGTCCGAGTCTGTCGCCCCGTTGGCGTCGGTCGAGATCACCGTCAGGGTGTCCGGCCCGTTGAAGTCCGGGTTGCCCTGGTAGCTGATCGAAGCGAGCGCGGCGATGATCTGCGCCTGCGTGCCCGAAAGGGTCAGGGTCGAAGAGCCGTTCGTGCCGGCGCTGACGGTCGCGCCGCCGGCAAGGCTGACGTTGATGACGCCATTCATGACCGTCAATCGCGTCGTCGACAGATTGCCGTCGACGTCGTTGACGCTGACACCGCCGATCGAAAGCGAAGTGTCCTCGTTCACCGCCTGGGCGCCCGGCACCGTGTTCACCGGCCCGTCGTTCACCGAGCCGACGGTGATCGCCACCGCGTCCGAATCGGTCGCGCCGTTCGCGTCGGTCGAGAGCACCGTGAGCGCGTCCGCGCCGTTGAAGTCCGGGTTGGCCTGATAGGAGAGGCTCGCCAGCGCGGCGTTGATCTGCGCCTGCGTACCCGAGAGCGTGAGGGTGGACGAGCCGTTCGCGCCCGCGCTGATCGTCGCGCCGCCCGCCAGGCTGACGTTCAACGTCCCGTTGGTGACGCTCAGCTGCGTGGTCGAGAGGTTGCCGTCGACATCGTTGACCGACAAGCCGCCGATCGGGAGCACTGCGTCTTCGTTCACCGTCTGCGCGCCCGGCACCGCATTCATCGGTCCGTCGTTCACCGAGGAAACCGTGATCGTCACCGCGTCCGAATCGGTCGCGCTGTTGGCGTCAGTCGAAAGCACCGTGAGGGTGTCCGCGCCGTTGAAGTCCGGGTTGCCCTGGTAGCTGAGCGAGGCGAGCGCGGCGTTGATCTGGGCTTGCGTGCCCGAGAGTGTGAGCGTCGAGGAACCATTAGCGCCGGCGCTGATCGTCGCGCCGCCGGCAAGCGATACGGTGAGCGCGCCGTTCGCGACCGTGAGCTGCGTCGTGGAAAGGTTGCCGTCGACGTCGTTCACCGACAGCCCGCCGATCGACAGCACGGTGTCTTCGTTCACCACCTGCGCGCCGGGCACCGCATTGACCGGCCCGTCGTTCACGGCTCCGACCGTGATCGAAACCGTGTCGGAGTCGGTCACGCCGTTGGCGTCGGTCGAGAACACCGTCAGGGTGTCAGCGCCGTTGAAGTCGGCGTTGCCCTGGTAGGTGATCGAGGCCAGCGCCGCGTTGATCTGGGCCTGCGTGCCCGAGAGCGTGAGGGTCGAAGAGCCGTTCGCCCCCGCGCTGATCGTGGCGCCGCCGGCGAGCGAGACGCCGAGCGTACCGTTCGTGACGGTCAGCTGCGTCGTGGCAAGGTTGCCGTCCACGTCGTTCACCGACACTCCGCTAATCGAGAGCGCGGTATCCTCGTTGACCGTCTGCGCACCGGGCACGGTATTCACCGGCCCGTCGTTGACGGCAGCGACCGTAATGGCGACCGCGTCAGAATCGGTCGCGCCGTTGGCATCCGTTGACAGGACCGTCAGCGTGTCCGCGCCGCTGAAGTTCAGATTGCCCTGGTAGCTGATCGAAGCCAGGGCGGCGTTGATCTGCGCCTGGGTACCGGACAGCGTCAGGGTCGAGGAGCCGTTCGCGCCCGCGCTGATCGTCGCGCCGCCGGCGAGGCTCACGTTGATGGCGCCGTTCGTGACCGTCAGCTGGGTGATCGAGAGATTGCCGTCGACGTCGTTGACGCTGACACCGCTGATCGAGAGCGCGCTGTCCTCGTTCACCGTTTGCGCGCCCGGCACCGCATTCATCGGGCCGTCGTTCACCGAGCTGACCGTGATCGCGACCGCGTCGGAGTCCGCCGCTCCGTTCGCGTCGGTCGAAAGCACCGTCAGGGTGTCCGAGCCGGTGAAGTCCGGATTGCCTTGGTAGCTGATCGAAGCGAGCGCCGCATTGATCTGAGCCAGCGTGCCCGAGAGCGTCAGGGTCGACGAGCCGTTCGCCCCGGCGCTGACCGTCGCGCCGCCGGCAAGGCTGACGTTCAGGGTGCCGTTGGTGACGGTCAGGCGCGTGGTCGACAGATTCCCGTCCACATCGTTGACGCTCACCCCGCTGATCGAAAGCGCCGTGTCCTCGTTTACCGTCTGCGCGCCGGGCACGGTGTTCACCGGCCCGTCGTTCACCGACGAGACCGTGATCGAGACCGCGTCGGAATCCGTGACTCCGTTGCCGTCGGTCGAAAGCACGGTGAGGGTGTCCGCGCCGTTGAAGTCCGGGTTGCCCTGGTAGCTGATTGAAGCCAGCGCCGCGTTGATCTGCGCCTGCGTGCCGGAGAGCGTCAGGGTGGAGGAGCCGTTCGCGCCCGCGCTGATCGTCGCGCCGCCCGCCAGGCTCACCGTCACCGTACCGCTCGTCACCGTCAGCTGGGTCGTGGAGAGGTTGCCGTCGACGTCGTTGACGGACACTCCGCCAATCGAGAGCGCGGTGTCTTCGTTCACCGTCTGCGCGCCGGGTACCGTATTCACCGGCCCGTCGTTCACCGAGCTGACCGTGATCGAGACCGTGTCGGAGTCGGTCACGCCGTTGCCATCGGTGGACAGCACCGTCAGGGTGTCCGCGCCGTTGAAGTCGGCATTGCCTTGGTAGCTGATCGAAGCGAGCGCCGCGTTGATCTGGGCCTGCGTGCCTGACAGCGTCAGGGTCGACGAGCCGTTCGCGCCGGCGCTGATCGTCGCGCCGCCCGCCAGGCTGACGTTCAGCGTGCCGTTCGTGACGCTCAGCTGCGTCGTCGAGAGGTTCCCGTCCACGTCGTTGACCGATACTCCGCCGATCGAGAGCGCCGTGTCCTCGTTCACCGCCTGCGCACCCGGCACCGTGTTCACCGGCCCGTCGTTCACCGAACTGACCGTGATCGCGACCGCGTCGGAATCCGTGACTCCGTTGCCGTCGGTCGAGAGCACCGCCAGGGTGTCCGAGCCGTTGAAGTCGGCGTTGCCCTGGTAGCTGATCGAGGCCAGGGCCGCGTTGATCTGCACCTGCGTGCCCGAGAGCGTCAGCGTCGCGCTGCCATTGGCGCCGGAACTGATCGTCGCCCCGCCGGCAAGTGATACGTTGAGCGTGCCGTTCGTGACCGTGAGCTGGGTCGTGGACAGGTTGCCGTCCACGTCGTTGACGCTGACCCCGCTGATCGAAAGCGCGGTGTCCTCGTTCACTACCTGCGCGCCTGGGACCGTGTTCACCGGCCCGTCGTTTACCGAGCTGACCGTGATCGAGACCGCGTCGGAATCCGTCACCCCGTTCGCGTCGCTCGAGAGCACCGTCAGCGTGTCCGAGCCGTTGAAATTGGCATTGCCCTGATAGCTGATCGAGGCGAGCGCCGCATTGATCTGGGCCTGCGTGCCTGACAGCGTCAGGGTCGAGGAGCCGTTCGCCCCGGCGCTGATCGTCGCCCCGCCGGCAAGCGATACGCTGAGCGTGCCGCTCGAGACGGTCAGCTGGGTCGTCGAGAGATTGCCGTCCACGTCGTTCACGCTCAAACCGCCGATCGAGAGCGAAGTGTCCTCGTTCACGGTCTGCGCGCCCGCTACGGTATTCACCGGTCCGTCGTTGACGGAGGTGACCGTGATCGAGACCGCGTCCGAATCCGTTGCGCCGTTCGCGTCGGTCGAAAGGACCGTCAGCGTGTCCGAGCCGTTGAAGTCCGGGTTGCCCTGGTAAGACAGGCTGGCCAGGGCTGCGTTGATCTGCGCTTGCGTGCCCGAAAGCGTAAGAGTCGAGGAGCCGTTCGCCCCGGCGCTGATCGTCGCGCCGCCCGCCAGGCTGACGTTCAGCGCGCCGTTCGTGACCGCGAGCTGCGTCGTCGAGAGATTGCCTTCGACGTCGTTCACGCTGATCCCG
>Ga0208454_1000213_pt1 | contig 40091 bp, 35 predicted proteins | sample EasRivMeERMZT100_FD_187530 | JGI IMG/M metagenome (GOLD analysis project Ga0208454, IMG submission 187530) | Soil microbial communities from meander-bound floodplain in the East River, Colorado, USA - East River MetaG ERMZT100 (SPAdes) (version 2) | ecosystem: Environmental > Terrestrial > Soil...
TATTCCAGCGAGTATGCGCTCCACTCTGTGTCGTACTCACACAACCACATTACCCCACCTACCTCCCCACCTTAAAGGTTCCCCGCCTCAAGAGGCGGGGTTTAAATGAATAAAGTGAAGCGGCGGGATCGGATAGCCCAACTCAGGATTGTCGGAATCCAGATACTCTTTGTAGGGCACGATGAACTGCGGCGGCGGCTTCCAGCGTTTGCTGAACGGATCGCCTTCATACTTGCCGGGATTGTCCGACGGTTTGAAGCGCACGCGCATGAGCATGGTGTGGGTGTCATCGATCGGCACGCTCCAGCGCGCCGCGGAGACCGGCGTGCCGGCCTGTTCGCCTTTCAAATAGCGCCCGCCACTGCCGCCGCAGCTGACGCCCGGCATGAGCAAATGGTGCTCGCGGTAGTTGAGCATGCCGGGCTCTTTAGTCTTGCGATAAGCTTTGTATACCATGCCCCACTCGGTTTCGTGGAAGCCCAGTTCCGGCGCCGTGCTCATAATGTCCGGCCAGGCGCCGCCATGGGTGAAGCTTGGATGCACCGGGTCCATGCCGTTCTCGACGCATTGGAGCCAGTTGCAATTCTGAAAGCCCTGGATCGTGATGTAAACTTCGCCGGCGCCGACGAGAAAATTATAGCGCGGCACCAACGGCGCGGGCTGCGGACCGAAATAGGCGAAGATCAAGCCGCCCAGCTCCTCCACAGGATAAGCCGGCAGATGAATCGATTCTTTCTTCAGCGGACTGTCCGGCGGTTCGCCGGGGATTTGCACGCATTGGCCGTCTGAATTGTACAGCCAGCCATGATAGCGGCAGCGTACACCGTCGCGCTCGATATCGCCGAGACAAAGATTAGCCCGCCGGTGCGCGCAGAAGGCGCCGATGACACCAATTTTCCCCTGGGCATCGCGGAACAGAACCAGATCTTCCCCGAACACACGAATGAAAGTCGGCCGCTCTTTTAGATGCCCAGAGATCCCGATGGGCCACCAATAACGCCGCAAGAACTCACCCATCGGCGTGCCCTTGCCCGTGCGCGTGAGAATCTCGTTCTCTTCCTTGCTGGTTCTATACATTGGATAACTCCCGCTTCGAAAATGGCCTTGAATCCTCTTTTTTAATTTTGCCTTTTTAATTTCCTAATATTTTCTTCATCCGCTCAATCACATCGGCCGGCTGCGTCATCACTTTTTTGCCGATCGCCTCCAACTCTTCGCCGGTCACCGGTTCTAACTCCCAAGCTCGCTTCGTCGCTTCGGCAACCAACTCCGGATCGAGCAGAGCTTTATTGAACGCATCGCGCAGCAGCTTCACCCGGTCAATAGGCACCCCCGGCGTCGTCGCCAGCGGTCGGCCGATGTAGTCCGGTGAAAGCAACACGGTCGCCAAACGGCGCGTCACGTCTGGAACTTTGCGCTTGTCCATAAACTCATGGAGCGTCGCGACGTCGGCGATTCGCCTATCCCGTTTGGCGCCGCCATTGATCAGCACGCGTGTAAAGCCGCTCTTTGCCCAACTCTTGCTCGGCTCACTGCCAAAGTAGCCTTCCAAGCTGCCGGCGCGGCATTGTACTTCGTTTTTTTGAATCGCTAAATCGATTTCCGCGGCGCCGGGATAGCCGAGAACTAAGTTAAATTTTACACCCAGCACTTCTTCCACCAAGCGCGGAAAATAATGCCCCACCGTGCCAAGCGCCGTGGCGCCGCAACGCGGTCCTTCGGCAACGTCGCGCAGGTCGTCAACAGTCTTGAACGGCGCGTCGCCGCGGATGTAAATGATCCGCTGGGTCTGCTCCGGCGAGCCGATCCAGGCGAACCTCGCCCAATCGAACTGCACTTCTTTCGAACCGATCAGCTGATTGAAGAAAAGACCCGGTGTGAAAAAGCCCAGCGTCAAACCGTCCGGCTTGGCCACGCTGTAAAGATAATTGGCCGCGGTCAAAGACCCGGCGCCGGGCATGTTCTGCAAAATGATTTGCGGCTTGCCTGGGATATGCTGGCTCATCGCGCGCGACAACGCCCGGCCCCAGAGATCGCTGATCCCGCCGGCGGAAAAGCCGATCATCAGCTTGATGGTCTTGTCGTCATAGAAATTCGACTGCCCGAACGCCGGGGAACTCAGCGCCGGCAAGAGCGCCATCAATAGGTAGAGCACCGAACCGCGCTTTTCTCGGGATGGTTTACACGCGCATCTCATGTTGTATGATTACCCCACTTTGACTATCGTTTACAGTCGGACACACCCGAGGTCAAGTGCCGATGCACGGGCCAAAAGGGACAACGAATAGCCGAAAAGAAATGAATCTTTAGAAAGTCACCGATGAAAATTCTTCTAGCGCTCGTCGCCTGCACTATTTTTCTTCGACCGGTCAGTCTTGCCGCTGCCGAAGCCAAGACCAGAGAGCCTCTCAAATTGCGCGTCGGCTTGGGTTCCTCACCCGTGCCGCCCTTGCCGAATTCGGTGCTTTGGCTAGCCAAAGACTTGGGCTTTTACCAACGCGAAGGGCTCGAAATCGAATTGATCGAATTTCAAGGCACGCCGCTCGCCATCGCGGCGATGATCTCCGGGGATATTGACGTCGGCAATGTCTCGACTTCGGAAGTGATCCGGCTGACGGCGACCAAAGGCCAGCCCATGCGTGCCATCCACTCACCGGACGCGCGCCTGTATTTCCTAATCGCTGCCCGCGACGAGATCAAGACCGTGCAAGCGCTGCAAGGAAAATCCTTCGCCGTGGCACGCCTCGGCAGCGTCGATCACACCCAATCGATGCTCACGTTGAGAGCGCTGGGAGTGAATCCGGCTGGCCTCACGGTGCTGGCGATGGGCGTGCCGACCACCCGCGCGCAAGCTCTAGTTGCCGGCCGGGTGGACGCCACGGCCATGTCGGTCGGCACCTGGGCGTCCATTCAAAAAGAGCCCGGTGTGAGGATCCTTATCGATCACAACACCTTTTTCGAAAACGCCACGGTGGTCGAAAAAGTCAACGCCGCCACCACCAAAGTCATCGAAGAGAAGCCGGAGCAGCTACGGCGCTTCACCGCCGCCATCGTTAAAACCGCGCGCCACTTCGCCGACAATCAGGAGGGGTGGGTCAATGCGATCACCAAGCGGCGCGCCAAACTCGACCGCAAGGACGCCGCCAATCTGTGGAGCGGCTTCAAAACTTCCTGGGCGGTAAACGGTTTGATGAATCTGGAGACATACAAAAAGACTGCCGACTTCTATTACCAGAGCGGCACATTGGAGAAAGTGCCGAAGATCGAAGTCAACGAATGGACCGATACACGCTTCTTGGACGACGTGCTGAGAGAGGTCGGCGTGACTCAGATGGCCGATCCGCCAGGAAGAACGATAAGGTAAGTGGCGCGGATTAGCGGAAACCCTTATTCACCACGAAGGATACGAAGTTCGGAGTTTTGGTTATCCGAAACCTTCGTGTACTTCGTGCCTCTTATGAAAATAGGTTTAAAGAGCCAAGCAGTGTTAGTAGATTTGTAACGTTTTAATTTTCATGCGAAGTGTTGTACCGAGTGGTACATGAATTACTTCGTGGTGAATTGTCCTTTGCAATTGAACTTGACAGCCAAATAGTGAAGTGGAATGGTAGCCGATATCTAACGATCTACCCGGCCATCCCGCCATTTCAAAGAGGAGGGTAAATCCATGGCGATCAGCTTATCCCACGGCGGCACGACAATTTATTCGTCCGCCACCTCGTCCAATCAAATTCTCGTCGGCAGCCGCGACGGCGTGATCACGGTTGAGCGTGAAGCCGGAACATCGCCTTGGCGCATCAGCCATCGCGCGCTTACCGACAAACATATTAGCGCGATCATGAATGAACCGGAGAGCGGTTTGACCTTCGCCGGCGCTTTTCAGGGCGGGGTCCACGTCAGCGACGACGACGGCAAGAGCTGGAAAGCGCGCAACAACGGCATGACGCAAAACAATGTCTATTCCTTGGCGGCGAAAACGATTAACGGCCGGGTCCGCGTGTTCGCCGGTACCGAGCCGGCGCATCTTTTCGTCAGCGACGATCTCGGCTTGAATTGGAGTGAGTTGGCAAGTCTCCGCTCCGTGCCGAGCGTGCCCAAGTGGAGCTTCCCCGCGCCGCCGCACATCGGCCACGTCAAGCACATCAACTTCGATCCAGACAACCCGACCACCCTGTACGCTTCCATCGAAGTTGGCGGCCTGTTGCGTAGCACGGACGGCGGCGTGCATTGGGACGAGTTCCCCGGCCTTTACGAAGACGTGCACCGTTTGATGATCCATCCGACAAATTCTAAGTTTCTCTACGCCGTGACCGGCCGTGGCCTCTACGCCGGCCCGGAAGCGGGTGCGCGCTGGGAGCAGTGGACGAGACGAGAAGACGAAATCGGCGGCTATCCCGACGGCTTTGTGTTCCGGCCGAGCGATCCCAAGCTCATGTTCATGACCGCGGCCCATGATGCGCCCGGCACCTGGCGCACGAGCCATTTCGCCGGCGCGCGTATCTCACGCAGCAAAGACGGTGGCAAGAGCTGGGAGATTCTCAAGAACGGTTTACCCGATCGGCTCCAAGCGAGCATCGAGGCGTTTTGCTTGGAAGAAGCGGGAAATGCGACGGCGATATACGCCGCGACCACCGCGGGCGAAGTTATTTCCAGCAACGATCTCGGTGACAGCTGGCAAGTGATCGTCAACGGCTTGCCGCCGGTCTCCAAAGGCGGCCACTACCGGGCACTTGTGCAAGCGGCGTAAGTGAAACGAGAATTGCTCTTAGTCGAAAAATGCCGCGCCGGTCTCGCACCGCGCGGCATTTTTATTTTGCCGGTCATTTGATTGAGTCAATTGCCGCGGCAAGCACTATGATTGAAGCACTGAAAATTACATGGTAGACGAAACGGACCATGTCCAAGTATCGAGTCACGGTAGACACCGGCGGAACCTTTTCCGATTTCGTTTTCTTCAATGAAGACAGCGGCGAGATTTCCATCACCAAAGTCCCATCGACGCCAAAGGAACCGTTTCAAGCGGTTTTGAACGGCGTCAAGGAACTGATCGACCAAGGCGTGGCTGCGAGTGACGTGTCGTTCTTCTGCCACGGTACCACCGTTGGCACCAACGCGCTGCTCGAAGAAAAAGGCGCCAAGACCGGCCTACTGGTCACCCAGGGCTTTCGCGGTATTTATGAAGTCATGGAACAGACGCGCGGCTATGGTCCGGCCACCTACGATCTATTTTTCGAGAAGCCGAGGTTGCTGGCACCGCCCTATTTAACCGAAGAAATTCCCGAGCGCGTCGACTTCAAGGGCAATGCGCTGAAATCGATCGATGTCGAAGCTTCGCGCCAAGCGGTGCGCCGGCTGAAAAAGAAAGGCGTGCAGTCGGTCGCCGTCTGCTTTCTCTTTTCGTTTTTGAATCCCGACCATGAACTGAAGATCAAAGAACTGTTCGCAGAGGAATTTCCCGACGCGCGGCTGTCTCTTTCGTACGAAGTCCTGCCGCAGATCCGCGAGTTCTACCGGTTGAGCACCACGGTGATCAATGCCTACATCCAGCCGGTGATGGCGAGTTATCTGGGCCGCCTGGAAAGCCGCATGCGCGAGCTGGGCGTGACCACGCCCAAACTTTACATCATGCAGTCCAATGGCGGCGTGTCGACCTTCAAAGGCTCGGCGGAAAAACCGGTGGCGACGGTACTCTCCGGCCCCGCCGGCGGCGTCATCGCGTCCATGGGCACTTGCGAGCGAGTCGGCATCAACAACATCATCACCTTCGACATGGGCGGCACCAGCTGCGATGTCGCGCTGATTCATCAAGGCAATCCGGTCATCACGACGCAAGGTAAAATCGACTTGCGCCCCATCGCCCTGCCGATGCTCGACATCCACACGGTTAGCGCCGGCGGGGGTACCATCGCCCGCATCGATGCCGTCGGCGGTCTGCAAGTCGGTCCCGACAGCGCCGGCGCCGATCCCGGACCGGTGTGCTACGACCGCGGCGGCGAAAACATCACCGTGACCGATGCCAACATGGTCTGCGGCGTCCTCGACCCCGATCATTTTCTCGGCGGCCGCATGAAGCTCGACAAGGCGAAAGCCGAGCGTGTCCTCCATGAAAAAATCGCCAAGCCGCTCAAACTCGACTTGCTCGAAGCCGCCGATGGGGTTCTGAAGATCATCGACGCCAAGATGGAAGAAGCGATCAAAGCGGTCTCGTCGGCGCGCGGCTACGACATCCGCGACTTCACGCTGGTCGCATTCGGCGGCGGTGGACCGATGCATGCCGGAAGAATGGCACTAGACCTGGGAATCCCCTCGGTCCTCGTGCCGCTCACGCCGGGCGTCCACTCGGCATTAGGCTTGTTAATGTCAGATGTAAAACACGACTACGTGCGGTCTAAACTCGTTGGCCTAGACGATTTGGATTTGGCCGAGATCAACCATATGTTTCACCAGTTGATCGAGCGCGCCAAAGCCGATTTGCATAGCGAAGGTTTTAGCGAGGAGGAAATCAAGATCGAACCCTATCTCGATCTGCGCTACGCTGGCCAGGGTTACGAGCTCACCGTGCCCTGCCCGATGCCGCCGTTCACCAAGCATGATCTGACCATCATGCGCGGCCGTTTCGATACCATGCACGAGCAGAACTCCGGCCACAAAGCCGAGACCGAGCCGGTCGAGCTCGTGAGTTTGCGGCTCATTTCTCTCGGTCTGGTGCCGCAGGCGAAGTTGTCACCAGGCAAAGTCACCGGGCGCAAAGTTGAAGCGGCGAAAACCGGCGAGCGCAAAGTCTTCTTCGGCAAAGAACACGGCGTGCTGACAACCCAAGTCTACAACCGCGACCTGTTCGAGCCGGGTCATCGACTCACCGGCCCGGCCATCGTCGAGCAGCTCGATACCACAACGGTAATTCAGCCCGAACAAGAAGCCACCGTTGACGAATATCGGAATATTATCATTCGTGAAAAGAAATGATCTGCTTAACAACTGGAACCTTTGGAACGATTGGAACCACTGGAACCATTTTACTCGAAGGTTCCAAACGTTCCATAAGTTCCAGACGTTCCAATTGTAGTTTGAGGTAGTATGGCAAGCGTTGATCCCGTCACCCTGCAAGTCATCCAAGCGCGCCTCGCCGGCATCGTCCAGGAAATGCAGAACTCATTGTTCCGCACCGGCTACTCGACTATTATCCGCGAGTCGCAAGACGCCAGCTGCGCGATCTTGAATCGCGCCGGCGAAGTGGTCGCGCAGCATGTCGTCTTGCCGCTGCACATGGGCGCGTTTCCCGCTTGTGCGGCCGGCATTTTGAAAAACTATACGGCTGACGAAGTCCATGAAGGCGACGCCTTCATTACCAATCATCCCTATCTCGGCGGCAGCCCGCATGCGCCCGACATGGCGGTGCTCTCGCCGATTTTTTTCCAAGGCGAGTGGGTCGGCTTCGCCGCCAACCTCGCGCACAAAAGCGACATCGGCGGCCCGGTGCCCGGCAGCTGCTGGAGCCAAGCGCGAGAGATTTATCAAGAGGGCTTGCACGTCCCGCCGATTAAATATGTCCACAAGTATCAAACCAGTAAGGATATAGAAGCGATGCTCGGCGCCAACAGCCGCACGCCGGAATTGGTCATCGGCGATCTGCGCGGCCAGGTCGGCGCGGCGCGCCTGGGCGAACGGCGGTTTCAAGAAATGATGGAGCGCTACGGCAAGCAAACCATTTTACAGTCCTTCGATGAATTGTTCGCGCTGACTGAAGCCAAGGTGCGCGCCGAGATCGCTTCGTGGCCCGACGGCGCCGGCGAGGGCGAGCGCTTCGTTGACAGCGACGGCATCGAGCTCGACAAACCCGTGCGCCTGCACGTGCGCATGGAGAAAAAAGGCGATCGCCTGCTCTTCGATTTTACCGGTTGCGCCGATCAGACCAAAGGGCCGGCGAACATCCGCCCGACCATCGTGCGCGCGGCTTGCTGCTATCTGCTCACCTGCCTGGTCGATCCGGCGTTGGCGATCAATTACGGCTTGGCCAGGTGTATTGAAATCAAAGTGCGCGACGGCAGCGTGGTCAACCCAATTTTTCCGGCGCCGGTGAATACCTATAATCCAACCGTCCACGCGCTGGTCGAATCCTTGCTCGAAGCGTCGAGCCAGATTACGCCACACAAGAAAGTCGGCGATGGCTGTAGCAGCCGGTCGATCATCATCGGCGGGCGCAGCAACAAGACCGGCAAGGGCTACGTCCAGTATGAAATCTTCGGCGGCGGCTCCGGCGGCCGCAGCGGCAAGGACGGCGTTTCGGGCACCAACGTCAACCAATCCAACGCCAAGATCGCACCGATTGAAATCATCGAATCGGAATTCGCCACGCGTGTGAACAAATTCGAACTGATCGCCGACTCCGGCGGCCCTGGCGCATTTCGCGGCGGCTTGGGTTTCGTGCGCGAATATGTCGTGCTCGACAACGACGCGCGCTTCTCGCTGCGCTCGACCAAACACACCGTCCCTCCCAAAGGCATCGACGGCGGCAGCGACGGCAAGACCGGCCATTGCGTGTTGAATCCCGGCAAGCCCAGCGAGCGGGTGATCCCGTCGCGCTTCTCCGACCACGTGCTCCATCCCGGTGAGGTCTTCAGCTTGGAAACCCCCGGCGGCGGCGGTTTAGGCAACCCGTTTACCCGCGCCCCGGAGCGCGTCTTGAGCGACGTGCGCAATGGCTACGTGACGCAAAAGAGGGCGCGCGAAGTTTACCGCGTCGTCATCGACAGCGCGGATGGTGACTACGTCTTAAATGAGCAGCAAACGGGCGAATTACGCGAGCAACGGTGAAGCAAAGCAAATCTTTCTTGCTTCCGCCTTTTTAATTTTTACTTTTTAATTTTGCCTTTCTTCTAATGCCCGTCGACCCCATCACTCTCCAAGTCATCCAAGCGCGCCTGGCCGGCATCGTCCAGGAGATGCAAAACTCGCTCTTCCGCACCGGCTACTCGACGATTATCCGCGAGTCGCAGGACGCCAGCTGCGCGATTTTGAATACTCAAGGCGAAGTGATCGCCCAGCACGTCGTCCTGCCGCTCCATATGGGCGCCTTTCCCGCCTGCGCCGCGGCGATTCTAAAAACCTTTTCGCTCGACGAGATTCACCAAGGCGACGCCTTCATTACCAATCATCCCTATCTCGGCGGCAGCCCCCACGCCCCCGACATGGGCGTGTTCACGCCGATCTATTATGAAAACGAATTAGTCGGTTTCGCCGCCAACATGGCGCACAAGAGCGACATCGGCGGCACCGTGCCCGGCAGCGGCAGCGGCAACGCGCGAGAAATCTATCAAGAAGGGCTGCACCTGCCGCCGGTAAAATTTATGACCCGGCTGCAGCCGGTGAAGGAAATAGAAGCGATGATCGCCGCCAACAGCCGCACCGCGGCGCTGGTGATCGGCGATCTGCGCGGCCAAGTCGGCGCGGCGCGTTTAGGAGAAAGAAGAATCGCCGAGCTGATGGAGCGCTACGGCAAGGCAACGATTATCGAGTCAACCGAGATGCTCTCCGTTTACACAGAGAACCGCGTGCGCCAGACCATCGCCTCGTGGCCAGACGGTGATTCCGAGGGCGAAAGCTTTGTCGATCATGACGGCATCGATCTTAGCAAGCCGATCCGCATTCACGTCAAGGTAAAAAAGACCGGCGACAGACTTCACTTTGACTTCACCGCTTCAAGCGACCAGACTCAAGGCCCCGCGAACATCCGCCCACCGCTGGTGCGCGCCGCTTGCGCCTACTGCTTGGTCGCGCTGGTCGACCGTTTCCTGCCGATCAATCAGGGACTCGCACGGGTCATCGATGCCACGTTTCGCGACGGCAGCGTGGTCAATCCGCGCTTTCCCGCCGCGGTGAATACATATATGCCAACCGCGCTCAGCGCGACCGAAGCGATTCTCCGCGCCCTGGCGCCCTTTGTCCCCGACAAGCAAATTTCCGGCGGCTCCGGCAGCGCCGCCTTGGTGCTCGGTGGTTCGACTGGGCTCACCACCCTGAGTCCATCGAAGGGCGGACGCGACGCGCAAACCAGCCGAGCTTACGTGCATTACGAAATTTTTAGCGGCGGCACCGGCGCGCGCTCCGGCAAAGACGGCGTCTCGGCCACTGCGTTCCACCTGAGCAACTGTAAGACCGCCCCGATCGAGATCATCGAATCGGAGTTTCCGACCCGGGTGGAACGCTTCGAGATGATCCCCGACTCCGGCGGCGCCGGCGAATGGCGCGGCGGCTTAGGCTTCGCTCGCGATTATCGTATATTGGCCGACGAAGTGCGTTTCTCCTTGCGCACGGACAAGCACGCCATCGAACCCTTCGGTAGCAACGAGGGCCACCCCGGCGGCAAAGGTGCATGCGTGATTAATCCAGAAACAAAGGATGCAAAGCGGCTTCCGTCCCGCTTTGGCGACCATCGGCTCGGTGCCAACGACATGATCCGCGTCGAGCGGCCCGGCGGCGGCGGGCTGGGCAATCCTTTCAAACGGCCGGTGGAGAAAGTCGTCGAAGATGTTCGGCAAGGTTATGTATCCATCGACAGCGCTCGCTCCCAATACGGCGTTGCCCTGCGTTTGGCGAACGGTTCATTAACCATTCACGAGGAAGAAACTTCGATTCTCAGAGGAAAAATTTGACAAAATCGTTGGCAATGGCATCTCTCCTCTGCTATACCAATATGAAATTTCATTCCTGAAGGAGGAAGACAAATGGCAGCAGCAAAAAAGAAACGCAAACCCAACGCGGCATTTATGAAACCGGTGCAGCCGGATGCCGCCCTCAGCGCGGTGGTTGGCAACAAACCGATTCCCCGCACCGAGCTAACCAAAAAACTGTGGGTCTACATCAAGAAGAACGGCCTGCAGGACAAGAAGAAGAAAACCAATATCAACGCTGACGACGCTCTCAAGGCGGTGTTCGGCGGCAAGAAGACGGTCACCATGTTCGAGATGACCAAGCTGGTGAGCAAGCACGTAAAGTAGCCGGTTCACTCGCTAGTACGCTAAAGGCCAAGAACATCACGAGGCGGATGTTCTTGGCCTTTGTGTTTGTGACATTGGCGACAATCGGCAAATTTCCAATTTTACCACAGAGGCACAGAGTTCGGAGAATTTCTCAATTAAGACTCTTTATTCCGCGCCGCCGCGGTGAGTTCTCTTCCGGATCGATACAATCAGAATCGCCACCGGGCGATTTGCGCGCGTCCCGCAAACTTTCGAGTAGAGTAATACGAGGGTCTCGGAGATTTGTTCGTCTTACCTTCGTGCTCTTCGTGCACTTCGTGGTAAAAGAGATTCTTATCCAACCATGCGACTCCAAACCGTCATAGGTATCGCCGTCAGCGCGCTTTTGCTCTATCTTGCCGCGCGCAATGTTCAACTGGCGGAAATCGTGCCGTTGCTCGGCCAGGTGAATTATTTCTTCTTGGCCCTCGCCGGAGCGAGCGCGCTCCTCGCGGTTTGGCTCCGGGCATGGCGCTGGCGCTATCTCATTCCCAACTCTCAGACCATGAAAACCGCCAATCTTTTCAGCGCCACCATGATCGGCTTCATGGGCAATAATCTTCTGCCGCTCAGGATCGGCGATTTGGCCCGCGCCTACATCGCCGCAAGAAAAGAAAATGCCACGGCTTCGGCGATGCTCGCCACCGTGGTGGTCGAGCGGCTGCTCGATGTCTTCGCCATCCTGGCGATGCTGAGCGTGATCTTTTTCCACATGCCGATGCCGCGCTGGATCGCCAACGGTTTTTTGATCATGCTCGCGCTCGGCGGCGCGGCCTGGCTGGCTCTTTTCCTCATGAGAAGCCGCGCCAACTTGCTATGCGCGTGGCTTGGGCGCCTCTTGCCATCCCGCTACGCCGGCCAAATCACCGGCTTGATTCAGTCATTTCTCGAAGGTCTCGCCGCCATGAAGAGCTCGAAGAATCTCATTATCGCGATGTCACTCTCCGTACCCATCTGGACGGCCTATGCGTTGGGCACCTACGCCGCGCTCAAGGCCTGCGCCATCGACGCACCGTTTTCAGCCAGCTGGGTGGTGCTCGCCTTCGTCGGCATCGGCGTGTCGCTGCCCTCCGCACCGGGCTTCGTCGGCACCTTTCAATTCTTTACCGTGGCGGCGCTGGCACTCTACGCCGTCGACCCGCAGCAAGCCTTCGGCTTTTCCCTGCTGCACCATCTGGCGCAATATATTCCCGTGACGCTGTTCGGCTGGATACTGCTGGTGAAGGAACAAATGTCGCTCGGAGACTTGGCGGCGATACGGACCGACAAGTGAAAGGGGAATAAATCTAAAGCTAACTCGGCTCAAGAAACAGAGAATATCCTTGTTCCGCCCGAACTCGGACATAAGTCGTTTCAACAAACCCGTAACGCCGGCCAGGATTCGACAAATGGGTCCACAACCAGTCGCTTAGTCGTAGTGGACAATTTAGCTAAATTAACTATAATGATCCTAACTTTAGGGAGGTTCGGTCATGTCCACGTTGACATTTAAAAATAGCCAGGGCGCATTGATCGTTATCCCCACCGTTGCGGCCACACGAGTCAAAAACGAGTTCGGCGCGATCCTGGACAAGGCCACCCATGGCGGCGCCGTCGCGGTTACCCGTCACAACAAGCCCAAGGCGGTGCTTGTCTCCTACCAGGAGTTCGAATCGCTGGTGCAATTGCGTTCCCGCAATCTCGATAATCTCGGCGCGGAGTTCGACGATCTTCTGGACCGCTTGCAGAGCCCGAAAGCTAAGAAAGCCATGGACGCGGCGTTCAATGACTCGTCTGCCAAGCTCGGGCGCAGCGCCGTCAAAGCTGCGCGCAAGGGGCGCTGATCCATGAGCCATAGCGATCGCCAATCCCACGCAACCTAGATACAGGGTAACCACACAGGGGGCTGATCCTACCGGCCGGTACCGTGCGCCAATCCTTAACATGGCTTCTCCCAGGCAGTCGCGTCTATACGTTCTTGCTGGTGTCAATGGCGCAGGCAAGAGCAGCATAGGCGGCGCCGCCTTTCGAGCATCCGGCGCCGATTACTACGATCCCGACGAAGCCGCGCGTGCATTGATGGCGGCTAACCCGACTCTGACTCAGGCCGATGCCAACAGCGCGGCATGGCACGAGGGCGTCCGGCTGATGAAGCGGGCCATTTCGGAACGCAAAGACTTTGCCTTCGAAACCACGCTAGGCGCCAACACGATTCCGCGCCTGCTCGCACATGCCGCGTCGCAAGCCATCGAGATCTATATCTGGTACGTCGGCCTGTCCAGTCCAGAGCTTCACATCGAACGAGTCCAAGCTCGCGTCCGCCATGGCGGCCACGACATCGCCGCCGAGCATATTCACAGGCGCTTCGAGCATAGCCGGCTTAACCTCATCGAGCTGATGCCCCACCTAACAGCGCTGCGGGTCTACGACAATAGCGCGGACGCTGACCCCGCCACCGGTAAAACTCCCACGCCCAAACTCGTGCTCCACATTGTGCGTGGAAAAATACAAAACCTGCGCGACCTCAAACATACGCCCGAATGGGCGAAACCGATCGTCGCCACAGCGCTCAAGTTGCACCCGCGTTGACATTCGCGTGGTCCCCGTCTCGGCGACCTTCACGCGCACGCGGCCGGTCAGGAGGTCGCGCATGACGGCGTGTATTTGTTGGCGAAGCTTGTCGACGTTCGCCGTAGTCCGAGACTGGTTTCGTTCATCGCCCTCAGTCGGTTGACCATTGCAGGTCGCTCATGGATGTCCCGCGGTATGGCAAACTGTATTCACGACAATCCCAGCCATGCCCCACGGACCTAACTCGGAAATCAATAAACAGAGCATTTCGCGTACGGGGTATTAACCCCGCACGCGACCAAAGGGGATGCTCGCCCCCTTTGGAGTCCCCATTTAATGGGTGCCCGCGGCAAGCTGCGGGGAATTATTGGATTAAGCTAGCCTTGCGCCATGTCTATAATTGGGCCACGGATTTTTCACCGTGGCCGCGCTGGCCCTTTACGCCGTCGACCAGCAGCAAGCCTTCGGCTTTTCCCTGCTGCACCACCTGGCGCAATATATTCCCGTCACGCTGTTCGGCTGGATACTGCCGGTGAAGGAACAAATGTCGCTCGGAGACTTGGCGGCGATACGGACCGACAAGTGAAATTCAAAAAATCTTTAGCTAACTCGGCTTGATAGACGAGAAAATCCTCGCTCCGACTGATCGTAGAGCGCAACGCAAGGCTCGTTTGCATGCACTTCGACAATTCGTTCATCCCCGCGCGTGCGGGGAACACTGAGACTTATCTGTGCATACAGAAAACGGAGTACGGTTCATCCCCGCGCGTGCGGGGAACACTGGGGCGTCACCGCGAAACAATTTCTCGACGACGGTTCATCCCCGCGCGTGCGGGGAACACTTCAACCCCCCTGTTTTGTGTATCCAATCGACCTGGTTCATCCCCGCGCGTGCGGGGAACACACCCCCCTTTTATGCCAAGAAACGCTTTGCACCGGTTCATCCCCGCGCGTGCGGGGAACACGTCCGCGCCACGGCCCACAATGACAGACACGTCGGTTCATCCCCGCGCGTGCGGGGAACACAACAGGGAATTCCGTATGACTCGCAAGAAACGCCGGTTCATCCCCGCGCGTGCGGGGAACACGTCTGGAACGCGCCATCAGGTGTGAATGAAATCGGTTCATCCCCGCGCGTGCGGGGAACACAAAAAAAGTAAAAAGGCATTAGGCCCGGCCAGCGGTTCATCCCCGCGCGTGCGGGGAACACCGGAATCAGATTTGCTCGCGGAAGAGAAATAGCGGTTCATCCCCGCGCGTGCGGGGAACACGTTGCTGATAACTGACCAAACCGCCGTGATGGCGGTTCATCCCCGCGCGTGCGGGGAACACAACGATCCGCCGCCGCTGTATTGTTGCGACAACGGTTCATCCCCGCGCGTGCGGGGAACACAAACTCATAGGCGCCTTGATCGTATGCGCTACCGGTTCATCCCCGCGCGTGCGGGGAACACTTTATCTTCCCAAAACGCTTGCGTTATGGTTGCGGTTCATCCCCGCGCGTGCGGGGAACACACCCCTCTCTCTCGGCATCTCCCGGCTACGGGCGGTTCATCCCCGCGCGTGCGGGGAACACTTGAGGCCAGAATCAGACAGCTCGAAGCCCAACGGTTCATCCCCGCGCGTGCGGGGAACACCAAATTACAGTTGGACGGGACCGTGGGGGTCACGGTTCATCCCCGCGCGTGCGGGGAACACGCCATCCACAACCCTTCGAATGTCTTAACGAAATTTCTTCACACGGCAGCCACCAGAAATATCCAGCGGAAGACGACCCGGATCGATCTTCATTTCGCGGGCGCCTCTTCAGACAGATTTTGAACTTTTTCCGGGGGTAGGAATGAAATAAGTTTCACGCCATCCATTTCTTTTGGGATGCGGCGATTTTTACCAAAGGTCTGAAAATCATAGCCGGCCTCGGTATTTGTCCTCCAGATTATTACCGCATTACCCTCCTCCAATCCGACTACAACCTGCCTCCAGATCATCTCTCGGACACGCTGCGAGACATCGCCGACATAAACACCCGCGCGGATTTCGAGAAGCCAAACGGCTAGCCGCCCACGGAGACTCGGCGGCGCATTTTCAAGAACGATGACCAGCATCTCCAAGACTCTTCGGATTCGGAATGGCCGGTTCTACCGCTTCAGGATGAGCGGACGGAATCGGGATTTCTCCCGCGGCTAACACTTCTTCAATCGTTGGAATTATTTTCGCCAGTAAATTCGTTTGACGAAACATGTTTCGGCAGGCATGGCGAACTTCCATTTCCGGCTGCCGAGCAGGCTTCGCGGCGATCTGGAAGGCCACGGGGACGACAGTGTCAAATTTAAATAGGTCGGCAATGTCGTACACGAATGACAGCGGCTTGCCCGTATGAATAAAGCCGACAGCTGGAGCATAGCCCGCAGCCAACACCGCAGCCTCGGTTATTCCGTACAAGCACGCCGTCGCCGAACTCAAGCACCGATTAGGAATATCGCTGTTATCCCACACCGTATAGTCATAGTTGCGTTTTCCCCAGGTAACCCCGTGTCTCTGCGCTAGCAGTTCATAAAATTTTCTAACTCTCGCGCCTTCGATTCCGCGCAATTGCTCGACGCTACGACGGGCCGGCGGCTCCTCCTTGAAACGCATCGCATACATCTTGCGCACAACCTTGAGCCTGGCGTCGTCATCCAATGCGAGTTTGGCTTGATACAACAATCGATCCGCTCTAGCGCCTCCGGGTTGCCCCGACGCATACAGACGAACGCCAGCCTCGCCGACCCAGACCAAAAGGCAGCCGACCCTCGACGCCAAAGCAACCGCCGCATGCGACACGCGAGTACCCGGCTCCAACATGAGACACGCCACGCTACCAACGGGGATGTGAGTTCTTACCCCGAGTTGATCCACAACAACGAAAGCACCGTCGACAACGTCAAGCTGTCCCTTCTCTATGAACAACATGGAGAGACGTTCTTTCATGGCGATGGGTTTTAGCGGTGGGAGCATGATTATTCCAAACCGACGACGGCTCAGGCTATCGGTACCGCTGACAGCAATCCAAGCCCCATAACCTTCCCGTGACCGATTCCAGACTGCATCGCCTTTCTAAATTCGTCAGCGTTCGTAACGCCCAGGACTCCGTCATAAAGCACCGAAAAGACCCGGATACCGTTTCCCGCATGCTGTGTGCCGCCAAGCATCCGCTCCTGAGAGATTCTTACATCGACACGTTCAGTCGTTGAATCTGACAGATCGAAAGACGCCAATTTCGGAAGACTGAAACCGTGCTGCGTTCCTTTACGTGCAATCCATTTCTCCTGGTCTTCGAGTCGTAGCAAACCCAGCCGCTTCCCATCGCGATTCACTGTCGGGTTTGCACGCAACCGAAAGCGAAAGCGCTGTCCCGCCGTAAGCGAATCGAGTTTTAGACGTTCGCTCAGATTAATGGCGGTGTCGGCCTCAGCCAGCCATCCGTGAACGCCGATGCGGGCCCAATCTGGCATAGACCGGCTTTGCACGAGAATTCGCGGCCAACCGTCAGGAGAAGTTTCAGGTTCCAGTCTCCAGAGAAATTCACCCGCAGGGCATTTCCTATCAGGCTCGCTGAAGGCTCGGCACAACGTCGAATGAAGTTGATAGGGATCGGCCAGATCACGCCGGGCTTCGCGACATCGTGCATCAAGATGAATCCTATGTAGGAACATCAGCGACCTCCTTTGGGAAGGGTATCCATTCCGAGCGCACGAACCGTGCACCAAAGCGGCGCTCAGAAAACGACGACAACGGCTGGTCCATTTTCAGCACACCGGAGCCGTCTTCCGAATCGACGGATACGAGCAACATCTCGGGATGATCTTCCCATCTCCGCGGTGTGGCGATCCACGGCCACCGTGCCAAAGCATCTCTCAACGGAACATCCTGCACCCCGTTTTCGATCCAGATCGGTTCAGATGGCACATAGGATTTGCGCCCCAATGCCAACGGCCAGACAGGATCGCGCAAGGCATCATGACACTGTGCGAGCAAGGCACGGTCACCACCTTCCAGTCCGACGAGAAATGCCGCATCTGCAAGATAAAACCTATCGGAAACGACGCCTCCGTCTTTGGCCTGTGATCCGTCGGCCTTAATGATCTTGTCGGTCGCAGCGCACCCAGCGGTTTGGTAATCTCGCTTGGGGCTTCCCGGCCGGTCGTGCCGCACGCCCAAGGACAGCCCAGTGAGCGGCATCAGACGGCTCCAGTTCTCGCGATTAATCCCCAAAGCAGCGGCAAGTAGTCCAATAACGCCAGACTTGCTGGGCTCTTTGCCCGTATCGCGTTGATCGAAGCGACTGGTGGTTCCCCATGATTGCATCGGACCGGCTAGTCGAAGCAGCAGAGTAGACATAGATCACTCCCCCAAGTCGTCTATTCGGACCTCTTTAAGCGTTCGATCCAGCAAATCAGTCAGGGACGTAGCGGCGCTGCCGAATCCATCGATGTTAGCTTTGGCTAAATTCAGCACCACCGTCTCACCGTCACCTCCAAACGCGGTCTGTAGAGCTTTGGCTTTATTTGCGAGTTCTTCCGCCGATCTTGTCGTCAACGATTCATCTTTTCGGACACGGATGGCGGTCTCGAATGCGTTTGCGAGGTTGCGCGGAGCCGAGTTGCGGCGCACCGAGATTGCAACGAACTCCGGCGGATTGTGGGCGGCAAAGGTATTCTGCTTTCCGGTCGGCTCCGCTACCACGAAGCCTTCGAGAAACGCACGCAATCCTTTTGCGGCGAGTTCCTTGTCCTTTTGGAGGTTCTCCACTAACTTTTTCCAGTCCACGACGGCGTAGCGGTAGAAACAAGCCGAGTTGAACTCCACCGTGCCCATCATGTCAGCGCCGGCAGTATCCTCGGGCTTGAGATCATCGACGGCGGTGTAGAAGTCGAATTCGCGCTCTACGGCATGGGTCGATATGGCGTGAGCCACCTGGCAAGCGGCGTTCTGGTTCTTCTCAGGCATCACAGCCAACATGCGTCCGAACAATGCAACATCCACGCTCAGTCGAGACCGATTTTCTCCATCAATCGCATCATTCAATCTCTTCACAACCTCGTCGGAGACCTTCGCTTTAAGAAGATCGGCGTAAGATTCCGCGATAACGACTTCGAGTGAATCGACTTCCTTTGGGCTAAGAAACAGCAGGACATCAGTTTTCCGATCCTTGTCTACCTTGACCTTCTTGTTGCTCCCGAGGCTCGACACGGCAACTTCAACGGCCTTTCCCAAATTTTCCTCCGAAAATCCCTTCTGATCCTTCACCTTCGGTCCGACACTCTTCTTGAGATCGTCTACGATACGTTTCGTTCTATTGGCGACCCATTCCTCGTTCTGCTCTTTAAAAAAATACCGTATCGCGCGCTTGCTGCACTGACTTGATACTCGTGCGCGGCGCGTGCCGCCGAACAGCGCGTCTTTGGGCGCGCCGGTATCATCACGGTTCAGATTAGATGGAGCGAAATTTTGCAGAGCGTGAATTTCGATCAAGGTATTCATAAAGCTTTCTCCTCCTGGGAAGTGGGTTCTGTTTCGGATTTTTGGTTCATGTTCCAGTAGAAGGCACGGGCCCAGCCAGTCTGGGTGGGTTTCTGCTCATCGATCCATTTCAGAAGGCCGTTCAATAAGGCATCGAAGTCGATGGGATATTCTTTGAGCAAAGCGATCATTTGCCGCAGGCGGTGCGGTAACTGATCATGATCGGAATCCAAGAGCGCGATAAAGCGGCGCTCAGTGCTCGTGGAGCCTCTTGCTAACTGATAAGCTGCACTCGCCTTTCCGACGGACATCCGTTGTTCAGCTTGGCCTTCGCGACAATGCGTGGCCCAAAGGCCGGCCACCAGATAGTGCATCTCCCGGCGCCATGAATTAGCTTCATTCTTTACGAAGGGTTCGACGTAGGGATAGGCGGGGATATATTCGCCGGGATTAAAGGCTAGGCTTCGACGCAGTACCGCCCGCACCCTGGTGTCTTTCTCGTTTAGGCCTTCCAGCCATTCGATGAATTCGCTCATGCATTTTCCTCCTGCGGTTGCAGTTTCAAAATCTCCTGGTTCAGTTCTTTGAGTTTGCGCAGCACAGGTTGTTCCGACTTCACGAGTGCTCGAATGGCCCAAGCGTCTCCGGTGGAGACTGACGCGCAATGCTGATCCCATGCCTTCTTCAGGGAGTCCCGAACGGACTCGATCCACTGACAGCGGATTTCTTCTGAATCGCCCTCAAGGGTGTAGTTGCGCAAGATGTCGTGGAAGCGAGATTCCAGAGAGGACCAGTACTGAGCCAGAGCTGACAGTTGCTCGACAAAGTTGCGAATATCTTTTCTTTCTACTTTCCTATTCCCATGCCGGAGGATTTCGTTGGCAAAAACGTCACATGCACTATTCAATTTATCGCCCGCTTTTTCAGCATCGAGCAGCATGTCTCGAATGTCATGACGTATGTAGCGATCCCCAGAGATTGCTTCCGGCAGGGCGAAGTGTTCCTGTCTCCAGTAAGCAATATTTGGTCGAGGCGGGAAATACCTTTGCCCCAGGACCATCACCCCTCGTGGAAACCTCTTTCGATCCGTTTTCGTTAATAATACGGCATGTTCAATGACTCTCGGAGCAAGATGAGCATCATCGGGCAGGAGTGAATCGAAATCTCTCCAAAATCCTTTTTCCTCAAATCGAATTGCCACTCTTTTTTTCACCTTCTCCTTTGTCTCTCCATCGGGAATCTCCGCGATAACGTATCCGAGCATCGGATCAAGCTCCGTTGACGGCTTGTACCCGATGCCAGAGGCAAGCCCTACCTCGGACACGCCATCAGAATGTGAATCCTTGACAAGGATCGAGCGGGATCGCCATGTGTAGAGATCGACAATCCCAGTAGCGTCTTTCTCAATAGCCCGATCCTTTACCTTTCCAGATTTTCTATCCGACACTTTTGTAGTGGCCGTTAGATACTGAAGAGACTCTGGCGCCTTTTCCCACAATGGAATATCGGCTTGCATTACCAAACGATTCTGAGGGACGAGACAGAAGCACATCGTATCAAACAGATTCGACCCAACGGGAATGGCAAAAACAGAACCAGCCGAAGGCGCCGTCCCAGTGTGGGAGATTTCGCTTTTCCCCGCAGAAACGGCAAAGGTCTGCGTAGCAAGCAGCCATCGAGTTGCGGCAGCGTGGCTTACGCTGCCAGCCTCTGTCACATCCAAGTGATCGAAGAGCACCTTGGCGTTGTCGGCATTGTGCTCGACCGCAAGAGCCGTCCAGGCTCTCCAGGTTTTCGGCACGAACGTCGGTATTTGCCCAAACGGATGCTTCTCATCAAACAGCCAAAACCGATCCCGCCACGTCTCCAAATAGGCTGTAATTTTTTTGCCGGGCAGCCCGTCCGTGAATAACGCCTTAGCCTGGTCGATATCGGTTGGTCCTTCCAGCGCGCGATACAAGATCGCCAACAGAAAGCGATGCAGGGCCGCGACCACCAGCGGTGAAGGGTCTTCAATGGCCGAGATCTCTTTTGATCGCAGCAGCGTGTCGCGAATCCCCAGTTCGTCGCGCGTTCCATCGGGGAATCGGACGGGTATCCATTTCTCGTCGATCACGTTAAATCGGCTCATTGGGACTCCGTTGATTCGTACACTAATCCCACGTCATCATCGAGTCGCACTTTAGCGTCTACTGCCCAACGTCCCTCTGCATCAAGCAGCAGCGGGAAACAATTACGCAGCAGCGATGATTCCTTCCAACCCGCCGGTACACCCTGCGCCTGAAGTTTCTTGACGATTCCCTTGCGTGAAAGGCTCATGGCTCGCAGGTACCACTGCTTTGCCTGCGCGAAGTCTGGCGTTGTGTCGGGGCGAAATGCGTCGCTCGACCAGCAAGGTATAGCGACAATCGATGGTTCGCCAAGGCGGGTCTGTGCGACGAGGGTTGGGTGCAAGCCGGGTTCGTCTTCGTCGGCTTTCTGATGCTTAACTTCTTTCCAAGAACCGTCGTCAGGCAGACCTATGATCGCCATGTTGGCTTGTTGACTCTTTGCGATAGCATCTCCTTCCGCAAGAACCGCCTTGTTCATCCGTTGTTCGAGGAACGCGGGGATGTAGACTTGCTCTTCGTAAACGTCCTGCACCAAAATATCGATTTCATCCGGTAGAGTCGCATGCGGTTTATCGCGTAAGAGACACCATGTGCGCAGTAGAATATCTTCGCGATATACCGAGCCCCACCAGAGAGGTTTTCCAAATGATGGCGGTTCGTCACCGGCAAGGCCCGCTACCAAAAGTGTCGGCTTGGACACCGGCCTCGATTTCCGAGCATGCCGCCACAAGCGGCCCGCGCGTTGAAGAATGAGATCAATGGGTGCGAGGTCGGTTGCGATGACATCGAAGTCAAGGTCAAGACTTTGCTCCGCTACCTGGGTCGCGATAAGAATCTTCCGGCCTTGCCGATTGCCGGCCTCCCCGAAGGTTTCTAATGCGTGTTCTTCGCGCTTTTGCCGCCGGTCCGCAGGGAAACGGGCGTGAAATAAGTAGACCTCAGTTCCGTCAGCCAGGCGCTTGCCGACTCGCTGGCCTTCGCGCTCCAAAGTCTGGCCTTCCGGGAACTGCCGATACAGGTCCTGAGCGCGTTGCACGGTATTGACCAACGCCAATCCCAATCCACCTCTGACAAGTTGCGCTTCCAAAGCGGCGCGCATTTCCGAAAGGTCTGGCGGGATGGCGTGTAGGCGTACAGTCCGACGACGGGCGGGATCCGCCGCGAAATGTTTCTGGCGCAACTTTTCTCCTGGACAGAAGATGGAAAGGCGCGGATATTCCGGCTCCTGTTCGGGCAATTTGTCGTTAACCACTTCTGCCAGCTTGCGACGAATGGATGGCGGCAGCGTTGCAGAGAGCAGGACGACCGATGAACCCAATGCCAGAAGCCAGCGCAGCAAATGAATTAGCAGAGTACCGGTGTAAGCGTCGTAGGCGTGTATCTCGTCGAACACGACCACACGGTTTGCCAGACCCCAGAGGCGCACGAAGTTGTGTCGCACCGGCAAGATGGGCAGCAGGGCTTGATCCACCGTGCCGACACCGTATTCGGAGAGCAACGCCCGCTTTTTGTTTGTGAACCATTCGCCAGCCCGAACCTCGCCGCCCGCTGTGGCATCGTATATGCCAGACACTTTCAGATTCTGGAAGGTATCGTTGAGCAGCGACCCGCCATGCAGCAGTTGCAGGTCCAGCGTTCGGTTCATTCCCTGGCCACGCAGGAATTTGAGGGTTCGCTTGAACATGGCGTTGCCGGTGGCTTTGGTTGGCAGGGCAATATACAAGCCACGATGTCCGAAGCGCCTTTGCAATTCCAAATGCGCGAAGAAAGCGGCTTCGGTCTTGCCCTCGCCCATGGGTGCTTCCAGCAGCAGGATGGCCGGCCCTTTCACATCGTTCAGTGCATCAGCCACGGCTTGCTGCAAAGGGCGAGGTGCGAACTCAAACACCTGCAAGAAAGATTTTGTTTCTTGCGTTAGCGGAGTTCGGGCCAGCCACCCCAGCGCATCCAGTGCTTTGTCGGCCAGCGCTCTGCGTTTCTGGAACCAACCTTGGAGATCGGCGCAGTCATCAGGCGTACCGAACGGAAAGCAATCTTCGTTCGAACCAATCCAGTCTGAAAAGCTGGTGAGCCCCGACAGCAGCATGAAGTCTGGGCCAGTGAGCGTCTGTTTGGTGGGATGTGCGCACGGTTTCACGACGTCCTTCAGAGCATCCACAAGGCCTCGCCGCGCTTGTACCCAGTCGCGACGGACTCCTTCAAGTCGTTCACCTTTGCCGACGTAAATCTCGACGGCAGCAGCATCCTTTGACTTCTCAGAGGCACGGCTTCCGTGATGAGAGCCCACCGCATCAGCCACCAGCTCAGCCAATTCATCCGGCCAGCCCATGTCTTTTAATAGTTCTGTCAGAGCAAGCTGACTTACGAAGGCGTGCTGAACCTCGGTATTTGGGCTTCGCGGTAACGATAACTTCAGCCGTTCCAAAAGTTGTGGCCACTTTGCCTGAAAGCCTGAACAGGCTTTTCCCAAATCGTGACAGGCGATAACGAGCAATAACCATGCATGGGCATCAGCCCAACTCATCTCCAGAGTTGCCGCTAGTCTCCTGCGCGTAGCCTCCGGTTCGCGCGCCAGAATCGCGTCCGCACTGGCCGCCACATCTAACATGTGGAGAATAAGTGGATGCCACCCGGCAGCACCGTCCTTGCTGGTTTTCGCCCAGAGATCTGCCAATACTCTATTCATCTTCCAAGAGAGGAGTCAGTCGGAAATTTCGGAAGTGCCACCAGGCGCCAGACTCTTACCTCTCGACTTTCTTCGCCATTGATTTGCCTCGTAAGCGGTTCAAGATCGGCGTGCCGCATGTCGATTTCTACTCCTCATGCAAAGAAACTTACAACAAGCGTGTGACAGATAAGGTCAAAGCATTGAGAATTATTTTGGGCACCCGAGGGCACGATTACCAAGAAAATTACCGTTTCAAACGTTCAAACAGTTCAAGCCGTTCAACCGCGTCGCTCACCCCAAAACCGAAACCCGTTCCAGTCGTTCCAAAAGCCTGCCCTGAGTTCGATCGAAGGGTTCAATCGCTTCGCTCCGTTCAAGGTTTAATTCCGAAGCCACGTTCAAACTGTTCCAAACGTTCAACTCGTTCCGTCGGTTCCGATTGTTCGGGGGACTTCCACGTTTCCGGAATTCCGGAAACGTCGAAATGAACGCTGGTCATCGTTTGCCGTAGCGCGCGGCTCTTTCTTTAACCAGAAAACAGATTTTCCTTTTCTTGGGCTCCGGTGGAGTCATCTAAGGTCACAATTTGTGACCTTAAAGCAGCGAACTCTTCGGCATTGAGTTGAAACATGAAGTCGGCGGGGAACCGGTCTTCAGTTCGTTTGACGGCCTGGTTTAATACTTTCGTCGACACTTGGTAAAGTTCCGCCAGATCGGCGTCCAGCATCACTTTCTGGCCCCGGATAAGAAAGATCGACTTCTCGATCCGTTGCGGAGGAATGATTTGATCTTGTGGTGACATAACAGTGGCAAACCTTATGTGATCTGCCGGCAGCACGGCAAGAGCGGCACAGCAAGGTTCACCATTCCAATCAGATTCAACGGTTTGAACCAAGCACTTTCTTGGCCTCGACTTTCACCCTTTCGCGTAGCCCTTCTGGACGAACAACTCTAACCTGTCCGCCAAAGCTCAGGATCCATCCGATCAGCTCCTCGTTGTTGGCGACCTTTAAGGTCATTTTCAGCCTGCCGTCTTTCAAGAGTCTGGTTTCCTGACTCGGATGCCAGCTCTTGTCTTTCAACCAGGCGGCGGCTTTCTTGGAGAAGAGAAGTTCGACTTCGATGCGCCGGCCGCGCATGACGTTGAGAGCGTCCTGGACATACTCTTGAACGTTGAAGCCGAGCGGCATCTGATAGGGATGGTCGGTGAGCGCGAGCGAGCGAACGCGCTCGACAGCGAACAGCCGCACGTCTTTGCGCAAGTGACAATAAGCGATCAGGTACAATCCACCGCTGGCAAACCACAGGTGATAGGGATCGACTTCCCGCCTTCCGGTGCTATCGCGCGAGGCGGAATAGTAGCGCATCTGCACGGTGCGCCGTTTGTCGATGGCGTGAGAAATCAGATTGATGGTTTGCTTGTGTGCACGATAACTCTTGTGCGGGCCGAGGCCGACGGTGAACATTCGCTCCATCGTACGCACGTACTCGTGACCCTGCGGCGGTAGCGCCGACGACGCTTTGCTGAGCGCGGAGTTGAGCGACTCGGCGACCTCCGTGCCTTCGAGCGGTTTCAGAAGATTTCGGCTGAGTAGTAAAGCCATCAGCTCGGTGGCGGAAAAACCGAGCGCAGGAATATCGCGGAAGCCTTCCATCAACCGCCAGCGGGTCTGGCCGGCGTGTTTCTCAACGACGAGAGGAAAGCCGACGGCTTCCAATGCTTCGAGGTCGCGGCGCACCGTGCGGGCGTTTTTTGGATAGTCGTCTGGAACGTTGCCGACAAGCTCCTGGAGGCTTCGACCCGACGAGCCTTCCAGTTGTCGCAAGAGATGCCACTGACGGGTGATTTGGTCGTTTCGCGGCATGGGAAACCAATACCCGCGGTAGCGTACGAAACCTCACCGGCAACGGTCAAGAACTCTTTCGTTTATTGTTGACCACGCTGATTTCAGCGTGGAAGCATTAAATGGGGTTTCCAAAGGGGGGGCGAGCATCCCCATTGCAATATTTTAATAAGCGCCGGTTTCCATCCCCTGGCCGCGAAGTGGCTTCGTTTACTGAAAATTTTTTTGCGACCGAAATCGAGTTCGGCGCAAGTGTGCGCCGCTTACCGGTTCATCGCGTCGAACAGATGCAACTGTCGGGTGTGACCCTCGTCTTCGAAGTGGACGGGATAGTTGGCGGTGAAGCAGGCGTCGCAGAAACCCTTTTTTTCGCCCTTGAAGTAGGCATACATACCGTCGTTGGAGAGATAGGCGAGCGTATCGGCCTCGACGAAGCGGCGGATCTCTTCCGTGGAATTGGACGAAGCGATCAGCTCGGTGCGGGTCGGTGTATCGATGCCGTAGTAACACGGGCTGATCGTCGCTGGCGAGCTGATGCGCAGGTGTACTTCGGTGGCGCCGGCGTCGCGCAGCATGCGGATGATTTTCCGGCTGGTCGTGCCGCGCACGATGGAGTCGTCGACGACGATCACCCGCTTTCCTTTAAGCACGTCGCGTTGGGCGTTGAGTTTTATTTTAACGCCGAAGTTGCGAATGGTCTGCTGCGGCTCGATGAAAGTGCGGCCGACGTAGTGATTGCGAATCAAGCCGAACTCAAGCGGAATCTTCGACTCTTCGGCATAGCCCATGGCCGCCGGCACGCCCGAATCCGGCACCGGCGTCACCAGATCGGCGTCGACGCCGTTCTCGCGCGCTAGCTGGCGCCCGAGCGCTTTGCGCACTTGATAGACATTGTGGCCGAACAGATTGCTGTCGGGGCGGGCAAAATAAATATACTCGAAAATGCATTTGGCATGGGGCGCCGGCGGAAACGGCTTCAGCGAATCCACCCCTCCACCGGGGCTAATTGTCACGATCTCGCCGGGCTCGACGTCGCGCACGTATTCCGCTTCGATCAGATCTAGGGCGCAGGTTTCCGAGGCGAAGACGTAGGCGCCGCGATTTTTCCCTTCGGGAAACCTGCCCAACACCAGCGGGCGAAATCCGTAGGGATCGCGCGCAGCGATCAGCTTGTCCAAAGTCAAAAAAAGCAGCGAATAGGCGCCGCGGCAACGGCTGAGCGCTTCGACGATCCGCCCCATCAACGTCGGCTCTTTCGAAGTAGCGATCAGATGAACGATCACTTCGGTATCGGTGGTCGATTGAAAGATCGAGCCCGACTGTTCCAGCTCGTCGCGCAGCAGAGCGCCGTTGACCAAATTGCCGTTGTGCGAGATCGCGATCGGCCCTTGGGAATATTCGACGACGAAGGGTTGGGCGTTCTTAAGATGGCTCTGGCCGGTGGTCGAATAACGATTGTGGCCGATGGCACTCCGGCCTTCAAGCCGCTTGATCACGTCTTCCTTGAATGCGTCGGCGACCAAACCCATCTGGCGATGGGAGATCAGTCCTTTGCCGTCCGAGGTGACGATGCCGCAGGATTCCTGGCCGCGATGCTGCAAGGCGTAGAGGCCGAGATAGACCATGTTGGCCGCCTCCGGGTGGCCATACACGCCCATCACCGCGCACTCGTCGTGAAATTTGTCGGACATCGTCAATGTCACCCAAACCGCGGCATCCGATTGAACCTTGAACGTTTGAACTCTTGCACAAATCTATTTAAGCCGCGCCGTCAACCCATTAGACCAGATTGCTTTGAGTTCTTCCACCGTCATTTGCAGCAACGGTTGGATGGTAAAGCGCGTGCCGCCCACCGTGCCGATCGCCTGCATCGGCACATGGTGCCGCGCCGCGATCTCTGTCAATCGATCGAGGTTCGCTTCCTTGAGCGAAACGATGATGCGCGATTGCGACTCGTTGAAGAGCAAGGCATCGCCACGGATCATCTCGTGGGTCTCGATGCGCACGCCGAGAGGCTTCTCCGGCCCGCCGATGCAGCACTCGGCCAACGCCACCGCCAAGCCGCCGTCGGCCAAATCGTGGGCCGAGCAAAGAATTTCGTGATCGATGGCTTCGAGACAACAGCTCTGCACCGCCCGCTCAAGTTTCAAATCGATCCACGGTGGCGTGCCGCGAGTGAGTCCATGCAGCGACTTTAAATATTCGCTGCCGCCCAATTCATCGCGGGTTCGGCCCAGCATCACGACGACGTCGCCGGCAGTCTTAAACCAAGGCGTGACCACGCGCGCGACTTTTTCCAGCAGACCGACCATACCGATGGTCGGCGTCGGATGGATCGGCACGCCGTCGGTCTCGTTGTAAAAACTGACATTGCCGCTCACCACCGGAACGTTGAGCGCCACGCAGCCGTCGCGCATGCCTTGGATCACCTCGGCGAACTGCCACATGACCGTGGGATTTTCCGGACTGCCAAAGTTCAAGCAGTCGGTCAAACCCACTGGCCGCGCGCCGACGCAGGCGAGATTGCGCGCCGCCTCGGCGACCGCCAGCACTCCGCCGACGTAGGGATCCAAGTAGCAGTAACGGCTGTTGCCGTCGACGGTGAGTGCCAGTCCTTTGTCCGTGCCTTTGACGCGGATCACCGCCGCGTCGGCGCCAGAGGCCACCACCGTGTTGGTACGCACGAATTGGTCGTACTGGCGATAGATCCATTCTTTCGAGGCGATGTTGGGCGCGGTCAATAGCTGTTTAAACGCCGCAGTGAGATCCTTCGGTTCATCGATCGCCGCAACATCGAGGTGTTGGAGTTGATCCTGATTCGTTGGCCGTGCCACCGGCCTTTGGTAGACCGGCGCTTCCTTGGTCAAGGCGCTGATCGGTATCCGCGCCACTTCATCACCGTTCCATAACGCGCGGAATTGTTGATCGTCGGTGACGCGGCCCACCACCACGGCATCGAGATCCCATTTATCGAAAATTTTCTTAATCTTGTCCTCGCAACCCTGCTTGGCGACCAGCAGCATGCGCTCCTGCGATTCCGAAAGGAGAATCTCATAGGGCGTCATGCCGTTCTCGCGCATCGGCACGGCGGAAAGATCGAGCTCGACGCCCGAGCCACCGCGGCCAGCCATCTCCGACGATGAGCTGGTAAGGCCGGCGGCGCCCATGTCTTGAATCCCAACGATGTAGTCTTGCTCGAATAATTCCAAGCAGGCTTCCAGCAACAGCTTCTCGGTAAATGGATCGCCCACCTGAACCGTCGGCCGGCGCTGCTCTTTTTCTTCGGAAAACGATTCCGAGGCCATGGTGGCGCCGTGAATACCGTCACGGCCGGTCTTCGAGCCGACGTACATCACCGGGTTGCCGACGCCCTTGGCGATGCCGGTAAAAATTTTTTTCTTCTTAACGATACCGAGGGTGAAGGCGTTGACCACAATGTTGGCGTTGTAGCATTCGTCGAAGTAGCACTCGCCGCCCACCGTCGGCACGCCGATGCAGTTACCGTAGCCGCCGATGCCGGCGACCACGCCGGAAACTAGATAGCGCGTGCGCGGATGATCGATGCTGCCAAATCGAAGTGAATTGAGCGAGGCGATCGGGCGCGCGCCCATGGTGAAAATGTCGCGGAGAATTCCACCGACGCCGGTGGCCGCGCCCTGATAGGGCTCGATGAATGACGGATGGTTGTGGCTTTCCATCTTGAAGGCCACGGCGAGACCGCCGCCGATGTCGACGACGCCGGCGTTCTCGCCTGGCCCCTGCAAGACGTAGGGCCCCTCCGTCGGCAAATTTTTCAAGTAATGGCGGGAGCTCTTATAACTACAGTGCTCCGACCACATGACCGAGAATACGCCGAGCTCGGTGAAGTTCGGGGTGCGACCGAGGATGTCAAATATTTTTTGAAACTCTTCCTCTGTGATGCCATGGCTGGCGACCAACTCAGGCGTCACCGCGGGCTGGAGCAATTTTATGCCGGGCGCCTCAGCCATGCTGCTTGGCCTTTTCACCCATCGCTGCCGCGATCGACGCGAAGATTTTAGCGCCGTCGTCGCTGCCAAGCAGCGTATTGCAGGCATCTTCGGGATGGGGCATGAGACCGAACACGTTGCGCCGCTCATTGCAGATACCGGCGATATTCTCCAAAGAGCCGTTGGGATTGGCCGCCGCTGTCGGTTTTCCCTTGGCGTCGACGTAGCGCAAAAGAATCTGGCGGTTCCTCTGCAACCGTTCGAGGGTCGGCGCGTCAGCGAAGTAGCACCCTTCGCCATGTTTCACCGGAATCTGGAGCAGGTGGCCTTTTTTCATGCCACCGGTAAACGGCGTATCAGTTTCTTCTACCCGCAGATGAACCGGCTGGCACACGAACTGAAGGCCGGCGTTGCGCACCAGCGCGCCGGGCAAGAGGCCTGACTCGCAGAGAATCTGAAAGCCGTTACAAATGCCGAGCACCAGCCCGCCACGCTCGGCGAATCTCACCACACCGCGCATGATCGGCGAAAAACGCGCCATCGCGCCACAACGCAGATAATCGCCATAGGAAAATCCGCCCGGCAAGACGATACAGTCGAAGTTGCCGCTAAGCTCGTCTTTGTGCCAGAGCGATTTGACCTTCTGGCCCAAATCCGACTTGAGACTGTCGACGACATCTTGATCGTCGCAAGAGCCCGGAAAAGTGATCACACCCCAACGCATAAATAGTAACGAATGCTGCTTGACGAGTGCTGAAAAGGGCCGGACCTGTAACCTGCTTTCTCAGAACTCATGACTCAGGAATTTTTACTCAGGACTGATTTCAAACCGATAGTCTTCGATCACCGTGTTGGCTAATAGCTTATCACACATTTCGCGGATGCGAAGCTCGGCGGCAGCGTGCGACGGCGCGTCGACTTCGAGTTCGAGATACTTGCCGACCCGGACGTCTTGAACTTCGCCATAGCCGAGCGTGTGCAGTGAGCGCTCGATCGCCTTGCCTTGCGGATCGAGCACCCCGTTTTTGAGCGAGACAAAAATCTTAACGCGCATGATGGTAAGCTTTCAGCAACGAACTGCTACTCCGATAATTGATGGTCACACTCTTTCCCTCGGCGCTCATTGTACCCCTCCGACTTGCTCGGGACACACTTGGCGCGGGATCTTCGGATTTCTCTTTTTGCGTCCTTTACGCTCTTCGCGGTTAACTTTCCGATGCCGAATCTTTTTTGGTTGCGGCTGAGCCACGCTAGGTCCTTCGTGGTAAATATTCTTACACGCTAAACCCAGAAAAACCCTTTATTTAAACACGCGCCGAAAAATGAAATCGACATTGGTCAGGTGGTGCTTCACGCCCCAGATCGCTTCGATCTCCTTGGGCGAGAGATAGCGTCGGATTTCACCATCCGCCATTAACTCCCGTTTCAAATCGCCGCCTTCTTTGCCGACTTTTAAAGCGTGGCGCTGCACCATGCGGTAAGCGACATCGCGGGCGATGCCTTTGCCGACCAGCGCGAGCAAGACTTTCTCGGAGAACACCGTGCCCCCGCTTTTCTCCAGATTGCGCTTCATGTTTTCCGGATAGACGCAGAGATTGCCGAGCACGTAGGTCATGCGCCGCAGCATAAAGTCGAGCGCGATCGTCGCGTCCGGCGCTATCACTCGCTCCACGGATGAATGGCTGATATCGCGCTCATGCCAGAGCGGCACGTTTTCCATCGCGGCCATGGCGTAGGCGCGCATCAATCGTGCTAAGCCGGAAACGTTTTCGGACAGAATCGGATTGCGCTTGTGCGGCATCGCCGACGAGCCTTTTTGTCCTGCGGTAAACGGTTCTTCCGCTTCTTGCACTTCGGTGCGCTGCAAGTGGCGCACTTCGACGGCGAACTTTTCCAGTGAGCTGGCGATGATCGCCAGCGTCGCGAAATAGTAAGCATGGCGGTCGCGCTGAATGATCTGGTTCGATACCAGTGCCGGCTTGAGGCCGGCCTTGCGGCAAACGTAGGCTTCGACCTTTGGCGAAATTTGCGCGAAGGTACCCACGGCTCCGGAAATCTGGCCGACGCAAATGTCGTCGACCGCTTTTTTGAAGCGCGACAAATTGCGCGCCATTTCTTGATACCAAAGCGCCAACTTCAGGCCAAAAGTGATCGGCTCGGCGTGCACGCCGTGGGTGCGGCCAATCTGCACGGTCCATTTATACTTACGCGCTTGGCTGCGCAGCGCCTTCATCAAGTTTTGAATATCCGTTTCGATGATCGCCGAGGCTTCCTTGAATTGCATCGCCAACGCCGTGTCCATCACATCGGACGAGGTCATGCCGACGTGCAAGTAACGCGCATCGTCGCCGATAAATTCCGCCACCGAGGTGAGAAACGCGATGATTTCATGCTTGACCTCGGCTTCGATCTCGCGAATACGCTTGACGTCGAAGCGCGCCTGCTTGCGAATGCGCGCGATGGCCGACTTGGGCACTTTGCCGAGCCCGGCCAAGCCTTCAGCGGCTAGGATTTCCACCTCGAGCCACTTTTGAAAGCCATTTTCTTCGGACCAAATGCGGCCCATCTCCGGCCGGGTGTAACGGGATATCATGCTTCGAAGATGCCCACTGATCAATCAAAACTTCAAGCGTTCAAGGTTTAAAGAAGGACTGCCCCGTAATTTGCTCTTCTCGTTGAACGCTTGAACCATGAACTTTTGAGCTTATTTTTTATCCGTGTGGCCAAAACCGCCACCTTGGCGCGTCGAGCTCGGCAACTCGGCAACTTCATGCCAGCGCGCGCGAACCACCCGTTGCAACACCATCTGGGCGATGCGCTGACCGCGCTCAATGACGATCGGCTCGGCGCCGAGGTTTATTGCAATGATCTGAATCTCGCCGCGGTAATCCGAATCGATGGTGCCGGGAGTATTGACCAGGGTAAAACCTTGCCTCAACGCCAAACCGCTGCGTGGGCGAATTTGCGCTTCAAAGCCGAACGGCAGCGCAATCGCGATACCGGTGGGAATCAATGCCCGCGCCATCGGCGCAAGTTGCAGATCGCCATCGATATCGGCGCAAAGATCCACTCCCGCCGCGCCTTCCGTCATGTAAGCCGGTAAATCGAGCGACGCCGGACCGGGCCGCAGCCGTTTGATTTGAACAGGTAGCTCTTCCACGAACGATCCGATAAAGGAGATTTAGAGCGGCAAACGTCAATGACTGGGCGCGAGGCTTTTGATTTTAAATTCGTCGGTGAAATCGCCCAACAGCGTCAGAGTCATCGATTCGGGATGAAATAAACTATCGGCCAATTGGATCACTTCGTCGCGCGACACCGCGCGAATGCGCTGACAGATCTCTTCGGTGGTTACGGCCTTGCCGAAATAAATTTCGTTGCGCGCGATGTGACTCATCCAGGAGTCGGTCGACTCCAGGCCGAGCATCATGCCGCCAACCAGCTGTCCTCGCGTGCGGGTAAGTTCGTCATCGGTGATTTCGCCGGCGGCCAGCTTACGCAGTTCCTTGACGACGAGATCAACCACTTCCTCCGCCGACTCCACGCTGGTACCGGCGTAAACGCCGAGATAACCGACGTCTTTGTACGACGACGAAAACGAATAGACCGAGTAAGCTTTGCCGCGCTTCTCGCGAATCTCCTGAAACAAGCGCGAACTCATGCCGCCGCCCAGCAACGTGTTGAGCACATAGGCCGGATAGCGCCGCGGATCACTCTGCGCGACACCGGCCATGCCCAGGCAGAGATGCACCTGTTCGAGATCTTTGGAATGGGGATAGACACCGCTCGCCATCGCCGGCTTGCGCTCGCCTTCGAGGATCGCCGCCACCGGTTCGCTGCCATCGCCGACCATGCCCAAGCGAGCGGCCATTTCGTTAACCAGTTGATCGTGGCGAAGATTTCCCGCCGCGGCGACAATCACGCGGCGCGGCCGGTAGCGGCTTTTGAAAAAATCGACAATGTCCGCGCGCTGAAAGCTATTGACGGTCTCCAACCGGCCGCAAATCGGCCTGGCGATCGGATGATCCTTGAAAAAATCGACGCTAAAAAGATCATGGACGTAATCGTCCGGCGTGTCTTCCGCCTGGGAAATTTCTTGGAGAATCACCGAGCGCTCACGCTCGATCTCTTCGGCGTCAAAACTTGAGTGCAAAAAGATATCGGTCAACAGATCGATGGCCAGCGGCAGGTTCTCGTCGAGCACTTTGGCGTAGTAGCAGGTCTGTTCTTTCGAGGTGAAAGCATTGATGACACCGCCGACCGCGTCCATCTCCTCGGCGATCTCGGCTGCGCTGCGCCGCTCCGTGCCCTTGAAAAGCAGGTGCTCGATGAAGTGGGAGATACCGTTCTGCGGCGCGCTTTCATGGCGCGAGCCGTTCTCGACCCAGATACCGAGACTCACCGAACGATGATCGTGCATCTCGTGCGAGACCACGCGGATGCCGTTGTCGAGGATCGTCTTGGCGAACATCGCGGTCGAATTAACCCTGCTACGATTGAGAAGCGGCCTCGCCGGTCTCTTGCAGCGCTTCTTTGCGGCTCAAACGAATCTTGCCCTGCCTGTCGATTTCCAAAACTTTGACCATCACTTCGTCGCCCTCTTTGAGCACGTCGCTCACTTTGTTCACACGCCCTGGCGCGAGTTGAGAAATATGGACCAAGCCGTCGGTGCCCGGTAGGATTTCGACGAAGGCGCCGAACTCGACGATCTTACGCACCGTGCCTTTGTAAATCTTGCCGATCTCAGCTTCGGCGATGATCCGCTGAACCATCTCGATGGCTTTCTTCGAGGCCGCTTCGTCGGTCGAAGCGATGGTCACGCTGCCGTCATCCTCGACGTCCATCTTGACGCCGGTGGCTTCGATAATGCCGCGGATCACTTTGCCGCCCGGGCCGATGATCTCGCGAATCTTCTCCGGCTTGACATGAATCGTGATGATTCGCGGCGCATGACCGGAGACATTGGTGCGCGCCGTGCTCAGCGTGCCGTTCATGATGCCCAGGATATGCATCCGCCCTTCTTTGGCCTGATGCAGCGCCTGCCCCATGATCTCACGGTTAACCCCGCTGATCTTGATGTCCATCTGTAATGAAGTCACGCCTTCGGCGGTGCCTGCGACTTTGAAATCCATGTCGCCCAAATGATCCTCGTCGCCGAGAATATCCGACAGCACGCGCACGTGCTCACCTTCCTTGATCAAGCCCATGGCGATCCCAGCCACCGGTGCCGACACCGGCACACCGGCGTCCATCAGCGACAACGACCCGCCGCAAACGCTCGCCATCGAGGTTGAGCCATTGGATTCTAAAATTTCCGAGACGATGCGGATCGTGTACGGAAAACTTTCATCCATCGGCAGCACCGGAATAAGCGCGCGCTCGGCCAGATTGCCGTGGCCGATTTCGCGCCGGCCTGGGCCACGGAGAAACTTTACTTCGCCGACGCTGAAGGGCGGGAAGTTGTAATGCAACATGAATTTCTTGAAATGTTCGCCAATCAGGGCATCGACACGCTGTTCGTCCGAAGCGGTGCCGAGAGTCGTGACCACCAAAGCCTGGGTCTCGCCGCGGGTAAATACCGCCGAACCGTGGGTGCGCGGCAGCACTTCGACCTCGCAGGTGATCGGCCGAATGTCCTTCAAGCCGCGGCCATCGATGCGCCGCTCTTTTTGAATCACCAAACCGCGAAAGACGTTTTTCTTAAGCTCTTCGAAGGCGCCCTTGATATCTTTTTGCTTATCGGGAAATTCCGCTAGCGCTTGCGCCACCACTTCGCCCTTCACTTCGGCGATCCGTTTATAGCGTTCGAGTTTTTCCGGGATTTCCAGCGCCTGTTTGAGTTTAGTCAAAGCTAAATCTTCAACCCACCGAACAATTACATGATCGAACTCGGCCAGCGGCACATGCCGTTTGGCCTTGCCCAGCTCGCGGCGCAGCTCTTCTTGAATTTGCAGCAGCGGCTGAATCGCATCGTGGCCGGCAAACAACGCTTCGAGAATCTCGCCTTCGGGCACGATCTGCGCGCCGCCCTCGACCATGACGATGGCGTCTTTGCTGCCGGAGAGAAAAATATCGGTATCGCTTTCCTGAAGCTGGCTTTGGGTCGGATTCATCACCCACTGACCATTGATGCGGCCGATGCGTACCCCAGCCAACGGTCCGTTGAAGGGAATGTCGGAAACATGCAGCGCCACGGAAGTGCCGAGCATCGCGACGACATCGGGATCGTTCTCCTTGTCGGCGGAAAGCACGGTGGCGATCACCTGAGTTTCGCAGCGCAGCCCTTCGGCAAACAATGGCCGGATCGAGCGGTCGATCAGCCGGCAGGTTAGAATCTCTTTTTCCGACGGGCGCCCTTCACGCTTGAAAAATCCGCCGGGTATTTTACCGGCGGCGAAGGTTTTCTCCTGGTAATCCACCGTCAGGGGGAAAAAGTCGGTTTCCATCTTTAAATCTTTGGCCGCCACCGCGGTGACCAGGACGACCGTCTCGCCGTAAGTAACCAAGGCCGCGCCATCGGCCTGTTTGGCCAAACGGCCAACCTCGATGGACAAGGGTCTGCCATGAAAATCTATTTCGACTTTCTTCATCATAAAAAATCCTCTGCGGAAGACGTGTTTGACGGAGCTGTGGAGGCGGTCGGCTGGGAATAACTACTTACGTATTCCGAGTCGTTGGATGAGGCTTTCGTAGCGGGCGAAATCGTTATCCCGCAAATAATCCAAGAGCCTTCTCCTTTGCCCTACTAGCATCAGGAGGCCACGACGAGAATGGTGATCCTTAACATGAACCTTGAAGTGCTCGGTGAGATGATCGATGCGCTGGCTCAACAGCGCAACTTGCACTTCGGGAGAGCCGGTGTCCGTCTGATGAACCCTGAACTGCTCGACTACATTTTGTTTCTGCTGTTCAGCAATTCCCATAATCTCCGCTCTGCTTCTCTCTTTCCTTTTTTAGTTGAATAGTTTCTACCATACGGCCATCACCTTGTAAAGCAGGCCCTATATCCAAGCAAATGTTCAAACGCGTGCCTCCACTTCGCCTGAGCATGTGTTAAAATCCCGTTCATGCTTCGAGAACTTCCGCAAGAACGGAAAATCGTCAGTATGAGCTATGCAACTCCGTTCGTCCTGAGCCTAGTCGTACGGCGAGTCTGTATTTTTTATACACTCTGAGTCAAGAAAAGCGGCCGATAGGGTTACAAAAATATCTTAGTTTCACGATTTTACGCATATGTGCTAGACTAGGGTCACTGTGAAGCCACTGCCTGGATTACTGGCCGCCATCTTAGTGATCTCGCTCGGCCTACACGAACTGGGTGCCGCGGAATACTACCGTTGGGTCGATGAGAACGGCGTGCTGCACATCACCGACAACCTGCACAACGTGCCGGCCAAACAGCGCGAGGGCGCCAACCGAATCCAAGCCAGGGAAAGCCCGCGCGTACCCGAGCCCGAGATCAAGCCGGTACCCCCAGCACCGCGCAAGGCATCCATTCCGTTCGAAAGGAACGGCAACATCGTGATTGTTCCGGTGATATTGAATAACCGCCAAACCAGCAAGTTGGTAGTCGATACCGGCGCCAGCTACACTTTCATCTCCCACGCGCTGGCGCGCGATCTCGCCATCGACGTAGGCCGGAATGCGAAAACCGTCCCCTTCCACACCGCCAACGGCGTTGTCGAAGCGCCGCTAACCAATCTCGACTCGATCACGGTGGGCGGCATGGAAATCAAAAATCTTACCGCCGCCGTGCACGATACCACGCCTGACGCCACTGCCGCGGGCCTCCTCGGACTAAATTTCTTAAGCAACTTTCGCATGGACATCGACACGCAAAAGGGACTTTTGCATCTGGAAAAAAAATAGGGCGTAACCGTGGCTCTGGGCAACGGTTGCGGCCTCGCTGTCGGTGGGTAATTCGCTAAATTGTGGCTCGTCGGATTTCGCGCCCCGGGCGAGTCCGTGACAGATCGTTTGGATATCTAGGCGCGATGCGGTAGAGATTGGCGAATAAACGGGAGATCTGCTCAATCCGGGCTACTAATCAAGCTCGATAAGCAAGACTTCTCGCCGGCATCTCATGCACCCGGGGTTCAGGTGTCGGCAGCAGTTTTTGTCCAGGCCCCACCATCCCGGTAAGAAAATTATGCTCGCATGCCTCACAAATAAGTGTTGAGAGCGGCAGTTGCTCCTTACAGTTTGGACACTTTTTCAATGCCTGGATGTGATGCCTTTCAAACATGCGATCGGTAGAGCGACCGTTTGCGAGCGTGCGCCAGAACAGAAGCGATTTGAAAATGCCGGTGTCTTTCCTTGTCGCTCTCCTGGCCCTGAGAATCACAAGGATCAGTGCTACCGCAGCAACATACAGGATATTTGAGTGTTCAGCTAACATTGCCGTACTTCCATCCATCCTTACGAGTATCTCAAGTCTCGGTAAAATTCTTATAATAGCGTCATGCATGGTCTAAGGTTAAGCAACGGGAATGCCTAAAAATAGCCTTTAAAATTTACCTAAGAACGACACGGCTTTTCAAAACTGCGTCAATCTCCTCCGCCGTCAAATTGCCCCAATTTTGCCCAAAGATGAGTCAACGGGCATTTTCGCCCGCCCGACTCAGGGCTAGCTGGGGCGAAGTTTTAGTCAAAAATTCGTATGCGGGCACGCCAAATCCAAAGCCAACTTTGTGCAGTCGATCTGCTGAAGCGACTCACCGGTAAGGTCATTCACGCGTGAGAGATCGAAGAGGGCTGCGATCCCACTGACGCCGCTGGCTCCAAACTCAGAGTTTTCTCAATTTTCATTCATTTAACGACTTGAGCCGTTTTCCCCTCCGCTCACTCTGTGACGGATAGTTCAATAACTCAGGTGCAACCGCGAACCCCCAAACGAATCGCATTGCCAGAAAGCTTGACACGACTCGCTCGGCCTTTACATGTGAAGCGCTGCGATCAGGTCGTAAGTCGTATGAGTGAAGAATTTTGAATCCCGGCATCGTCAAGGTTACAAACGAAGCTAGTCAATCGCGTTGAGTTAAGTGTTTGGGCGTCGGAACAAATCTGAGGGAGGGGGATTGATGAAAAGAGGCGGGGTCCGCTGGTATGTGTTTTCCCGGCCAGACAAGAAGCGACCGGTTTACGCATCAAAAAAAGAGGGCTTGGTTTTCACCAAGCCCTCTTTGTATTCGCTCTATTTTGTGGAAAGTCTATGATGTTAATCGCGCCGAGCCAGGCGGCGGCGCCAAGCCCCAAGGCCCATCACCCCGAAACCAAGGAGTATCATCGAGGCTGGTTCCGGAACATCGATTTCGCCATCCGAGCCTAACCGAAAGTGAGCATCGTAGCTGATAATTCCCGCATCAGTCAGGTGAATAATTGTTTCGATTGTTACTGAATACGCGGGATCAAGATTCATGTAAGCACCACAGCCGCCAGCGAACGCATCGAAGATGCCAGGATAGAGGGCTCCAGTCGAACAGATTAAAGTGCCACCACCAGTACCAAACATTGCATTGTTCAGGTCTCGGTAAATATTCGTCGTAACGGATGAACCCGCGTCGCTGGTAATAGTTCCACCGATGCTTACGAGCTGACCAACGCCAAACAGTTCACCTTCGAAGTCGGTGTCGGTTAACTGGATCCTAATGTCGGTCGCACCGTCCGTAGCTAAGACAGTCGAGAGGTCCATACTCGGATTTGTTGCCGAACCAATTGCCGGCTTCGACAAACCCGTGTTGATGAGAAAATCGACCAGTCCAAGAGAACTACTATTTAAGAGCTTACCAATGTCCGAATTCAGAAAGTCACCTGCGCCATTGTCTAGTACAATGACTTCAAAGCTTCCGTCATTGCCATAATCAATTTGCAAACCCAGCCCGGCGTGGCTGTCTCCTACTCCCAGAGCCAGCGAAGCGCCGACGGCTCCGAGTACCGTGGCCACCCGTAACATTCGTTTCATTAATTTCATTTTTTTGTCCTCCAAAAGAGCGAATTTGTCAGATAGTAAAGCAACGGCCATGCCATCAGCCAACTCGCTGCATTTGTTGCGCTTTGCGATCGATGCAGACGGTGGAACTGTTAGTTCGCTTTACACTTTCCAGGGCAATTTTTAGTTTGGTCATAACCCGTGAATTCTTAACGCGAATATCGCAAAGGTAAAGTGTAATCAGTGTGAACAGATTAAGTTGTGTTACATTATCCGAATAGAAGACCTGCCGAGTCGATTTGACGAGTGAGCAGACATAACGGTTAGCAAAATGAGGGCTCATAATACGGATAGGATTCGTCACCAAAGCGCTAGCCCGGATTTCTCACGATAAGAAAAGCATAAGGCCGCTCTTTATGGCATAAAAGCTGTGTCACCAAACAGTTACGCCAAGGGAGAAGAGCGGCCTTATGGAAACACAGTGTATAACAGAACAAATGGA
>Ga0208454_1000214_pt1 | contig 40079 bp, 48 predicted proteins | sample EasRivMeERMZT100_FD_187530 | JGI IMG/M metagenome (GOLD analysis project Ga0208454, IMG submission 187530) | Soil microbial communities from meander-bound floodplain in the East River, Colorado, USA - East River MetaG ERMZT100 (SPAdes) (version 2) | ecosystem: Environmental > Terrestrial > Soil...
CATCCTGCTGATCGTGCTGTTCCTGCCCGGGGGCGTGCTGGGCCTGATCGAGAAGCGCATCAAGGCGCGGCGCGACGGCGACGCCGGCGGCCGGGAAGCCTGATCATGTCCGCGATTCTCGAAGTCACCAACCTGCACAAGCACTTCGGCGGGATTCACGTCACCCGGCACGTGAATTTCTCCATGCAGGAAGGCGAGCAGTCGGCGATCATCGGACCGAACGGCGCGGGCAAGAGCACCTTCATGAACCTGCTTACCGGCTATCACCGTTGCGATGCCGGCAAGGTGGTGTTCGAGGGTCGGGACATCACCAACCAGGCGCCGCACCGGATCGCGCGCCTCGGCATTTCGCGCGCCTTCCAGGTGAGCAGCATCTTCGCCAGGATGACGGTGGCGGAAAACGTGCGCTCGGCGGTGCACGCGCAGATGCGCCGTTCGTTCAGCATCTTCGGCGCCGCCGGCCGCATCGGCGTCGAGGAAGCCGGCCGCGTGCTCGCGCTGTGCGGGCTCGACGGCAAGCGCGACCTGGTTGCGGGCGAGCTCGCGCAGGGCGACAAGAAGCGCCTAGAGCTCGCGATCGCGCTGGCCGGGAAGCCGCGCCTGCTGTTTCTGGACGAGCCGACCGCGGGCATGTCGATCGAAGAGGCGCGCGGCACGATGGAGCTGGTCGATCGCCTCAACCGCGAGCTCGGCCTGACCGTGCTGTTCACCGAGCACGACATGGGGATCGTGTTCAACCATGCGCGCAAGCTCACGCTGATGCACCGGGGCGAAATCGTCGTGCAGGGTACGCCCGAAGAAGTGCGCGCCAACGAAACCGCGCAGAAGGTCTACCTGGGCGAGCATCACGCATGACGACCCGCCTCGAGCTGAGCGGCGTTCACACGCACTACGCGACGAGCCACATCCTGTTCGATGTGTCGCTCGAGGTGAACCAGGGCGAGTCGGTGTGCCTGCTGGGGCGAAACGGCGCGGGCAAGACCACGACGCTGAAGAGCATCATGTCGCTCGCCCAGGCGAGCGCGGGCAGCATCCGCTTCAACGGCACGGACCTCGTGGGACGGGCGCCGTACGAAATCGCGCGCCTGGGTGTCGGCTACGTGCCTGACGAGCGCCTCATTTTTCCCGATCTGACGGTGCGCGAGAACCTCGAGATCGCGATCAAGAAGGGCGCCGCCGGGGCGCCCGCGCAGTGGACGGTGGAGCGCATCTACGAGCTGTTTCCCGTGCTCGCGCCGCTCGATGCGCGCCTCGGCGGTTATCTTTCCGGCGGCGAGCAGCAGATGCTGACCATAGGCCGCACGCTGATGGGCAACCCTTCGCTCCTGCTGCTCGACGAACCGGTCGAGGGCGTGGCGCCGGTGGTGGTGCAGGAGCTGACCCGCCAGATCAAGCGGCTCAAGACCATGGGGCTGACGATCTTGTTCGCCGAGCAGAACATGCACTTCGCCACCCAGATCTCGGACCGCGCCTACGTGATCGAGAAGGGCCACATTCGCTACCACGGCACGATGGCCGAACTGGTGGCGAACGAGGAAGTCAAGGCGAAGTACCTGATGATCTAGGACCGGTTACAAAATGAGGGGACACCTCCCCTCATACTCCCCTTGGGTCCCGCAGGCTGCAACCATGAAATCCCCGCAATTCGACTACGTTATTGCCGGCGCGGGAACGGCCGGCTGCGTGCTCGCCAACCGGCTGTCGGCCGATCCGCAGATCAGGGTCCTGCTGCTCGAGGCGGGCGGGCGGGACGACTGGATCTGGATCCACATTCCGGTCGGCTATCTCTACTGCATCGGCAACCCGCGCACCGACTGGTGCTACCGGACCGAGCCGGACCCGGGATTGAACGGACGCTCGATCCTCTACGCGCGCGGCAAGGTGCTCGGCGGCTGCTCGTCGATCAATGCCATGCTCTACCTTCGTGGCCAGGCGCGCGACTACGACGAATGGGCGCGTCTTACCGGCGATGCCGCCTGGAGCTGGGACTCGGTGCTGCCGGTGTTCCGCAAGAGCGAGGACTACTTCGGCGGCGCCGACGCGGCGCACGGCGCCGGAGGGGAGTGGCGGGTCGAACGACAAAGGCTGTCCTGGGCGATTCTCGAGGACTACCGCGAAGCGATGGTGCAGGCGGGCATTCCACGCAGCGACGATTTCAATCGCGGCGACAACGAGGGCTGCGGGTTTTTCCTCGTCAATCAGAAGCGCGGCGTGCGCTGGAACACCTCCAAGGCCTTTCTGCGTCCCGTCATGAACCGCCCGAACCTGAGCGTCGTCACCGGCGCGCATGTTCTGCGCCTGCGCATGGCCGGGCGCCGCTGCGAGGGCATAGAGTTCCGGCGCGAGGGCGAGGACACGTTCGCCGAAGCGGGCCTGGAGACGATCCTCGCGACGGGCAGCATCGGCTCGCCGCAGATCCTGCAACTCTCCGGCATCGGTCCGGAGCCCCTGCTCCGGCAGCACGGCATCGACGTGGTGCACGAGCTGCCCGGCGTCGGCGAGAACCTGCAGGACCATCTGCAGCTGCGCACGATCTCCAAGATTCGCAACGCCGTCACGCTCAATCAGCGCTTCAACAGCCCGATCGGAAAGATGATGATGGGTCTCGAGTACGCGCTTTTCCGCACCGGGCCGCTCACCATGGCGCCCAGCCAGCTCGGCGGCTTCACGCGCAGTTCGAGCGAGCACGCGACGCCGAACATCGAGTATCACGTGCAGCCGCTTTCGCTCGACAAGTTCGGCGATCCGCTGCACCGCTTCCCCGCTTTCACCGCCAGCGTGTGCAACCTGCGCCCGACCTCCAGAGGCTACGTCCGCATCAAGTCGGCCGATCCGCACGCGGCACCGGAAATCCACTGCCGCTACCTGTCCACGCCGGAGGACCGCAAGGTCGCCGCCGATTCGCTGCGACTGACGCGCCGCATCGCAACCCAGCCCGCGCTCGGGCGCTACGCGCCGGAGGAATTCCTGCCGGGTCCGGAGTTTCAGTCCGACGACGAGCTGGCGCGCGTTGCCGGGAACATCGGCACCACGATTTTCCATCCGGTCGGCACCTGCCGGATGGGCGCGGCGGACGATGCGTCCGCCGTCGTCGATACGCGGTTGCGCGTGCGGGGCACCTCCGGGCTGCGCGTGGTCGACGCGTCGATCATGCCCACCATCACTTCGGGCAACACCAACTCGCCCGCGCTGATGATCGCAGAGCGAGGCGCCGAGATGATCCGGGCCGACCGCCAAAGCCGGTGACAAGAGTCGGGCTCGACGGAGGTGCTACGCGGCACTGAGCCTGGGAGGTTCAGGACCTAGTGCCGCAGTACGCACTTCTCGTAGAGGTTCTTGAATCTTCCCTGCGGGTCGTAGCGCGCCTTCAGCCTGTCGTACGCGGCCTTGTTGTAGCGGCGCCAGAATTCGTCCTCCGGATAGTAGGAGTCGGAGTAGAGCGACTTCACCCCGCCGAGCTCCGCGACCTTGCGCTCGATCTTGCGGTTGTAATGACCGGGCTCGCGCCGCACCGGGTCCTGCACCACGTCCCAGAATCCGAAATTGACGTAGAGGATCCCGGGATCGACCGGATAGAGCGGGAATCTCGCCTGCGCATCGTAGCCGCCGATGGGGCAGATCCAGACCGGCAGAACCCCGACCTCCTTGAGAAAGAACGCGAGAAACTCCGGGGCCCGCCCGATCGGAATGTCCACGTCCTGGATGACGGACTCGGGGTACTTCCCGGTCAACCGCGAGAACGCGCGCGTAAGACCCCACTTGCTGTTCCAGCGCATCACTTTCGCATAGGTCGTCGAGTTCAAACGCCCGCGGCCGACGAGTTTGCGGACGATGGGGTTCTGCACGAACAGGTTTTTCGAGCACCAGAACCAGTCGGTGTCCCAGCGCCAGATGAAATCCCGCGTGGAGAGCCAGTCGCTCTCCTTCTCGCGGATCGAGCGATAGTAGATGTGCTCGAAGGTGTAGTCGCTTGTGTACGGCGCGCCGTCCGCAAAATGCCCCAACGTGATGAACATTTCCCTGTCTGAGAAGACGGTGCCGTCTATGAAATCCGCGTCCCTCGCCCGACAGCGTGCTTCGAGATCCTCGAAATAGCGCGTCGCGTCCTTGTGGCGAACGTGTGAGAGGCGCACGTAGGGCTTCACCGGCACGGTGCGGGCGGTGACCTTGAGCGCGTAGCCGAGCGTGCCGTAGGAGTTCGGAAAGCCATAAAAGAGATCGCTGTGCTCGTTGTCGGGAGTACAGTCAACGATGCTGCCGTCGGCGAGCAGCACCTCGATCCCAAGCAGCGTGTCGTGCACCAGGCCGTACTTGAAGGAGGAGGCCTCGATGCCGACGCCGGCCGCCGCGCCGCCGAGAGTGATCGATTTCAGTTGCGGCACGACGCAAGGCATGACGCCGTGAGCGAGCGTCTCCTCGGCGAGGTTCGCGTAGGTCGTCATGCCCTCGGCCTCGACCCTGCCGCCCGTCACATCGACGCGGACCACCTCGTTGAAGCTGGAGAGATCGATGCGCGGCCGCGCGAGGGCCGCTCGATCTCGGAAGAGGTTCGAGGTGTTTTTCGAGAGGCCGATCCCGCGCGGGCCGCCGGCGCCCAACTCAGCGCGCAGCCGCGCGAGCTTGTTCTCGTGGTTGCTCACTGGTATAGAGGAATGCCCGGCTCATCGGATAGTTGTCACCGATGTTGCCCTTGCTGACCACGATCTGGAAGAGGTGCGTCTGTCCGTTCGGCGAGCGGAACATCTCGGCGCAGGACCAGAGGTAGGTGCGCCAGATGCGCCGGAACTTCTCGTCGAAGCGCTCGGGATCGAGCTTGTGGATCCTGTCCCAGTTGCGGTCGAAGCGCTGTGCCCAGTCGTCGAGCGTCAGCGCGTAGTTGCGGCGCAGGTTCTCGATATCGACCACTTCGAGCCCGCAACGCTCGCACCAGTCGATCGCCTCCGCAAGGCTCGGGATCCAGCCGCCGGGAAAGATGTACTTGCGGATCCAGAATTCGGTGTCGCGCACGCCGACGTGGCCGATGAAATGGAGCACGCCTAGCCCGCCCGGTTTCAGGTAGTCGGCGTGGGCCCGGATCACCTCGCCGAGCTGGTCGCGTCCCGCGTGTTCGAGCGTGCCGATCGAGAGCAGCTTGTCGAACTGCCGCGGAACCTCGCGGAAGTCGCGCTCGAGCACTTCCACCTTGCCTTCCAGGCCGCGACGCTTGATCTCCTCGCGCGTCTCGCGCACCTGCTCGGTGGTGGTGTTGATGCCGGTGCCGTACGCGCCGTATTTCTCCCAGCCGTAGAACAGGAGGTTGCCCCAGCCGCTGCCGATGTCAGCGAAAGTGTCCCCCCGCTTGAGCAGGACTTTGCGGCAGACGTGATCCATTTTGGCGCGCTGCGCCTCTTCCAGCGTCTTCGCTCCGTCGTCGAACCAGGAGCAGGTGTAAGCCATGCCAGCTTCGTCGAGCCACACCCGGTAGAACTCCTGCCCCGGTCCGTAGTGGAAGCGTGCGTTTGCCTTTGCTTGGGCGATCGAGCGGTTGCTGAGGCGGAATTCGTGCCACCAGTTGCGCAGTGTGACGAGGAAAGTCGGGCGGCCGTCGAACCCTGCGTCCATACCGGCGCGGAACATGAGCGGGAAATTGCCCTCCACGTCGATGTCGCCGTTGAAATACGCTTCCAGAAAGCCGACATGGCCGAAGAGCAACACACGCCATGCGGCGCGGCCGCTGCGGATGAAAATCGTCACATCGGCCGTGCGGTCGCGGCTCTGGTAGTGCGAGCCGTCTGCGAAAACCACTCGAAAGCAGACGTTGGTCTTCGCGCCGATGTCGGCCATCTTCTTCTTGAGTTGTGAGTTCATGATCTCGTTGGTCTGGTTCGACTGCGCACGAAGCGATCTTGCCAGCTTTCGGTGTTGTTTTGAAGCGGTCGCCTCTGAGTGGCCTGCGCTGTTCTTTCAGGGGGAGGATGTTACCCGGGCCGGTGGCGGTCCTGCTAGTGTCATTTTTGTGGCAAGCTCCGAACAAATGAAGAACGGCCCCTGCCTCCTCGTCGCCGCGCTTGTCCTTGCGTCCGGCTGCACCGATCTCCCCATCCAGCCTCCGGGCAAAACGCCGCTGCCTCCTACCCCGACGCCGGTAGAGGTGCAGGCCCCGGCGCCGACCCCGGCTCCGCTCGCCGTGCCGAGTCCGCCCCCGGCACCGACCGAGAGGTCGATGGAGGCGCTGTTCCGCTCGATCTCGGACGGCGATCTTGCGGAATTCTCGCGCCTCGTCAACGAGGGTGTGCACCAATCCGCGAAGAACAAGCTGGGCGAGACGCCCCTTTACTTTGCCGCGGAGAAAGGCGAGACCGAGATGGCGAAGCTGCTCATCGCCAAGGGCGCCGACGCGAAGGTGCTCACGCCGAACGGGGAGACCGTGTTGCACGCGGCATCCATGATAGAGAGCAGCGCGCTCATGACCGCCCTGATCGAGGCAGGGGCCGAGGTCAACGCCCGCAACCTCGACGGGGAGACGCCGCTGCACTGGGCGGCCCTGACCGGAACCTTTCTCGCGGTCAAGGCGCTTGCCGACGCCGGCGCCGACCTCGACGCGCAGGACGTGCGGCGCGGCAACACGCCGCTGCACGCCGCGGTCCATCACGACGACATCGTGCTCATTCACTACCTGCTCTCGAAAAATGCGCGCACCGACATCCGCAACAACGCGGGTGTCACGCCGCGCGAATTCGCCAAGATCCGCGGGCGCGCGTCGGCGAAGCTCTTCGAGCGCTAGCGTGTTCCGCGACCGCAGGATCATTTTCGCGGCGAGTTTCCTGCGCGCGGTCGCCAACGGCCTGATCGGCGTCCTCGCCGGCATCTACCTCGCCGAGCTTGGCTTCGACCCGGCCGCCTGGGGCGCGGTCCTCGGCGCGGGGATCGCAGGCACGGCGGTGGGCGCGGCGGGCGTCATGTTCTGGGGTGATCGCATCGGGCGCAAGCGCTGGCTCGTCGCGCTCGGCGTGCTCGCAGCCGCGGGCGGCGTCGTCTTCGCCTTTTCTTCGCAGGTCGTGGTGCTCGGGGTCGCCGCCTTCCTCGGAATGGTCAACTCGCTCGGCAAGGACCGCGCCGCGGCGCTCGCGCTCGAGCAGGCGATCCTGCCCTCCACGGGCGACGACACAGGGCGCACGCGCGCCTTCGCCTGGTACAACGTGATCCAGGACGTGGGGCATGCCCTCGGCGCCGCGCTCGCGGTGCTTCCGTATTTCCTGCGCGAGTTCACGGGTCTGGCCCCGCTCGATTCGCTGCGCGGCGCAGTGGTCCTCTATGCCGCGCTCTACGCCGCAACGGCGGTTCTGTACCTCGGCCTCTCGCCGCGGTCGGAGTCGCCGACGGCGGCGCTGCGCGTCGAGGTCAGCCCGCAGAGCCGCTCGATCCTGACCAAGATGTCCATGCTATTTGCGTTGGACAGCTTCGCAGGCGGATTTCAGGGGACCGCGCTCTTCGCTTATTTCTTTCACGCGAATTTCGGCGCGTCCGAGGCGGCGATCGGCGCGCTTTTTGTCGGCGCGCGCATCATGAACGCGTTCTCCCACCTGGGCGCCGCCTGGCTCGCCGCGAGGATCGGTCTTGTAAACACGATGGTGTTCACGCACACGCCCTCGAGCATCCTCACCTTCACCATCCCGTTCACGGGGAGCTTCGAAGTCGCGGCAGTGCTGTTCCTGCTGCGCGAGGGGCTCTCGGAGATGGACGTCCCCACGCGCCAGTCCTATCTCATGGCCGTGGTGAGGCCGGAAGAGCGCACTTTTGCGGGCGGCGTGACCAACCTTGCGCGCATGGTCGCGCGCGCCATCGCGCCGGTGTTCGCCGGCAGCGCCATGCAGGCGCTCACCCTGGGGGCGCCGATCATGGCCGCGGCGGGGTTGAAAATCCTCTACGATGGGCTGCTGTACCTGTCCTTCCGCAAGCTCAAGGCGCCGGAGGAGCGGTAGCTTGGTGTTTCTGGATCCCTGAGTTTCGCTTTCGGAAATCGTCTGCTGGAGCGGAATTCTGACCGATCACGCTACCGCGCGTTGCGTCGATTCCTAGGGCATGTAATTTCGATCGGAAGGAGCGGGAGTCTGCCAACACCCCCGTGGTTCCTTCACTTCCGTGCAGCGCTGAAATGCTTCCGGTTTGATCCCACCATCCTTGAGTCTATATGGAGCGAAGCAGGCTTGGCTGTCCAGGAATTTTTTCAACTGCTCCTGGCATATATTGGCACTGTCACTAGCAAGGGGAGCGGCTGGAGTTGGCGCAGAGGCGGATTGCGCCGCCTCATCCAGACTGTCCTCGCGCGCCTTCCGTATCGATTCGATTCTCGCCCTCTCTCTGGCCAGTCGCGCTTCTGCCTCCTGGCGCTGAGCAGCCGAGACCGCGCCGCGGGGGTCGAGTCTCTTTGCTCTTTGTTTGTATCGCTCGGGAACGGAATCGCCGTAGTGGACCTTCCCATCTTCGTCAACCCAGCTGAAGACGTCGGCGCCGTATGCCAGGGACAATGGGCCAAGAAGGAGCAAGAAGGCAACTCTAAGGGCCATGATTCTTCTTTTGCGCGAGCCATACATGCTAACTCCCAAAGCGGTGCCTCCCAGCAATCATGGCAGAAATATCGCCTTGAGGTCCTTGGTCGGCATGGTATTGCGCACCCACTGAAACGTGCCGCCCTCGCGCATCGCTACCGCAGCGTCGCGTATGGCTGCGTAGGCGAGCCGCGACAGCGCCCCTCCCACGCTGATGCGCTTGACGCCTACGCCGGCCAGCTGCTGCGCGGTGAGCTCGGGGTCGGCCGCGCTCATTACGACGTTGAGCGGCTTGCCGACCGCCGCAACGACTTGCCGGATGGTCTCGAGATCCCGCAGGCCCGGCGCGTAGAGCACGTCGGCGCCCGCGGCGGCAAAGGCCTGCAAGCGGCGGACGGTATCATCGAGATCGCGGCGTCCATGCAGGAAGTTCTCGGCGCGCGCGGTGAGCGTGAACGGGAAGGGCAGGGCGTGCGCCGTCTCGGCCGCTGCCGCGACGCGTTCGACTGCGAGGTTGAAGTCGTAAACGGGCTTGGTGGGGTCGCCCGAGGCGTCTTCGATCGAACCGCCCACGATACCGGCATCGGCCGCCAGCTTGAAAATCGTCGCCGCCTCGCCGGGATCGTCCGCGTATCCGTTCTCCAGATCGGCGTTCACGGGAAGCTCGGTCGCCGACGCGATCGCCCGGCAGTTGGCGATCAGTTCCTCGCGGCTGATGGCGAGCGCGCCGTCCACGCGGCCGAGGGCGTTCGCGAGCCCCAGACTCGTCGTCGCCAGCGCCTCGAAACCGAGCGAGGCAAAGAGCTTCGCGGTGCCCGCGTCCCAGGGGTTGGGCATGATGAAGATTCCCGGTCGTTCATGCAGCGCGCGGAATGCTCGTGCGCGCTCGGCTTGCGTGCGCATGGTGACTCCTTTCTTCAGGTACGCTCAGACTTCACTCGATATTGCAGCGGAGGCAGCAGCAATGAGCGGACTATATCTCGAAGACTTCGCGGTGGGGCAGACCTTCGGCTCAGGGCGCCTGCGCGTCGAGAAAGAACGGATCAAGAGCTTCGCCGCTGAATTCGACCCGCAGCCGTTTCATCTAAACGAAGAAGCGGCGCGCGGATCCATATTCCGGGGGTTGGCGGCGAGCGGCTGGCACACCGCCGCGATGACCATGCGGCTGCTGGTCGAGAGTGAGCTCAAGCCCGCCGGAGGAATCGTCGGCGCCGGGTTCGACGAGTTCCGCTGGCCACGGCCCGTGCGACCCGGGGATGAGCTTCGTGTCGAGAGCGAAATCCTCGAAGTGCGGCCTTCGAAGTCGCGTCCGGAGCAAGGGTTGATCAAGGTGAGGACGACGACCAAGAATCAGGACGGCGAGCCGGTGCAGGTTTCCGTCGGCAGTCTGGTCGTGCCGCGGCGCCCCGCATGAAACCCTGCTGCCCTCTCCATTGCTCAAGGCGTCCTAGCGAGAATTTTCTAGAACCCCTGGGGGATTACCGTCCCCCAGGGCCGGTTTCACGAGGATCTTGTCGCGTATCCCGCCAGGATTTTTGATGGCGCCACGTCCGATCGCTCTTTTGCGCTGCGCGTTGGCCCGTAATCTGGGCCAGTTTCCTCAGCTGCCCGATGGCCCGAGTTGCGGCTTCGATGTTCGCCCGGAGTGCCCTGCTTTCCACATTTGTCCCTGTCGGTCTTCTCTCACGCGGGAGCAGCTCGTGCAGTTTGCCAAGCGCCCAACTGCATGAAATCGGGATACCGGACTCCTTTTCCCTGTCCAGACGCTGCGTCTCAATGCGCGCAAGTGCGTCAATTATTTCCGCTGTCGCAGGTTCTGAGTTCATTTTTTTCAGCTGCGCTCTACATTGCGAAAATGCAGCGGGTCTCTGAGATTCTGCAACTCCCGGTAATAGTAGAGCGGCGCAGGGCGCTTTCCCTTGAACCTCAACCGCTTCAGAAATTCGATTTCCTCCGGAGTCACCTTACCGCTGAGTGAAGCATCCTTGAGGAATGCGTCGAGCCCCGGCTCGTCCCCGAACGGTCGGTCGGATTCCGCTTCGACGAACTCAAATCGCCTCGAGCGCCCCGGGGCGAACCTCCGGTTAAGCACTATATTCATGCCGAAGCTCGAGAGGTCGATATCCCAGGAGTCGATCAGCGGATCCAGGAAGGAAACGCAGTTATCCAATGACACGTGGAAGACGTCCGTGTCCAGAAACTCGAGGGTCATGACGCGCATCTGCTTGTAGCTTCGACCCGTGACTCGAGCCATCGAACGCAGCCATTCTTCACTGTTCAGTTCCTCTCTGGCGACCCCCTTGATCACGTCCAGCAGCTTCTGCGTGACGAGGCGTTCGAGCTCGCCGAAAGGCTGCTTCTCGAAAATCGCTCGTACCTCTTTCTGTTTTTCCGGGGCGCACTTGCGCAGAACCAGCGTTCGAACTTCCTCGAGCATGGGCGCCGGCGGGTCCTCGAAATCCTTCTTCAGTTCGTCCCGGCGCTGTAGCTCGGCCAGTTTTTCAAGCTTGCCGCTCGACAGCTTGAGGAACTTGCCCATTTTCTCGTAGAGGTCCGTTCGATCGGGCGCGGGAGGCAGCTTCTTCCGCGTCAGCAGCTGAGAGACATAGGACTCGGTGACTTCGGCGGCAGCCGCCAGGTCCTTCTGTTCGAACCCCAAGTGTTCCAGTCGTTTCCTGATAACCAAGCCTACGTCCACGGGGGCTCCCTGTGATTAACTAATGTTAATTAAGTAAAGTAGATATTCTGATACAAGACTTGACAAGTCAAGTTAATTAACCTACCCTCGTCAACGGACTGAGGGAGCCTTCTGGTCATCTGAAATGCCTCCTTGGCCGTCACGACCAAGGAGATCGCTATGTGGACAAGAATAGGGTTGATCGCGGTGCTTGCGCCGATCGCTGCGGCAAACTTCGGTTGCGCCCCGCAGGGTAACGGCCGTCCGAAGAACCCGAAGACGACCACGCCATCGAACCCGTCGCCGACAACCACCACGCCGGCGACGGGCACCACCATGCAGATCGAGGACAAGGTGTACACGGTGACCCCGGCTTCGGTGACGGTGAAGGCGGGCATCGTGACCGGTGAGGTCACGGAGATGAAGGTCACGGAGCGGATCGAGAAAGGCTCCGGCCGGGTCGAGTCCCCGGCGAAGCTTACCGGCTCGCTCAAGCTGAAGAACACATCGACCGATCAGACCGTCCGGCTCGTCGGGGGAAAGATCCAATACATCGATCCCCAGGGGCAGCCCATCAAGCTGGAGGAAAGCCGCACCGAGCCGACCATCAGGTTTGCCACCTACGGCAGCGCCGAGCGGCTCGATCCGGGCCAGGACGCGACCCAGGTGCTGGACGTCGCCTTCCCTGTCGAGGCCTTGAAAGCGAAAAAACTGAAAGAGATCCGCCTCGAACTCGTGTACCTGCCCTCGCCGTACAAGGAAGAAAAGGTCAACTTCACCGTGTCGATCGGCGGCCAGTAGGCCGAGCCGCTCGCCAAAGGGCCGTCGTGACCAGTCGAGATCTGCCGTGGGCAATTCGCGTCTCGCGGGCGGAGTCCTCGGAAGCGCTGGATCGCCTCATGGACACTTGGTCCGAGGCGGTCACTGCAGGCGGTAACCTGCGGAGCTCGACCGGTTTCGATTCCCACATGCGGCGTAGGGACTGGGAAAGCGCGAAACGCAGCATCGAACAGATCTATGGGCGCTCGAGCCGGGAGCATCAGCAAACGCTGGACACCTTGAGCGCAGCAATACATTACAAGAGCGTATTTGGCCGCCGGCCGACGGGTTGACTCCCGCAAGCTTGACGGGCGGCACTTTGAAGCAACAGCAGAACACTCACTAAAGGATGCAATGTCATGATGAAAATCCGTCCCTTGCACGACCGCGTTGTGGTGGAGCGTCTCGATGAAGAGCGCAAATCCGCAGGCGGCATCGTCATTCCCGACAACGTAGCGGAGAAACCCGACCAGGGCGAAGTCATCGCCGTGGGTAAAGGCAAGATCCTCGAAGACGGCAAGGTGCGTCCGCTCGACGTCAAAGTCGGCGACCGCATCCTGTTCGGCAAATTCTCCGGCCAGGCCGTGAAAGTCGAAGGCACCGAGTACCTCGTGATGCGTGAAGACGACATCATGGGCATCGTCACGAAGTAAGACCATCCCATTCAGGAGCAAACATGTCTGCCAAAGATATCCGGTTTCATGAGTCCGCGCGCCACAAGATGCTCGCGGGCGTCAATATACTCGCCGATGCGGTCAAGGTGACCCTCGGCCCCAAGGGCCGCAACGTGATCCTGGAGCGCTCGTACGGCGCACCCACGGTGACCAAAGACGGCGTGTCGGTCGCAAAAGAAATAGAACTGAAGGACAAGTTCGAGAACATGGGCGCGCAGATGGTGAAGGAAGTCGCGTCCAAGACTTCCGATGTCGCTGGTGATGGCACGACCACGGCCACCGTCCTCGCCCAATCGATCGTGAAGGAAGGCATGAAGTTCGTCGCTTCTGGCATGAACCCGATGGACTTGAAACGTGGAATCGACAAGTCGGTCATCGCCGTGGTCGAGGAGCTGAAGAAGATGTCCAAGGCCTGCACGACCAGCAAGGAAATCGCCCAGGTCGGCGCAATCTCGGCCAATGCGGACAGCGAGATCGGCAAGATCATCTCCGACGCAATGGAGAAGGTCGGCAAGGAGGGCGTGATCACGGTGGAGGACGGCAAGGGCCTGCAGACCGAGCTCGAAGTGGTCGAAGGCATGCAGTTCGACCGCGGCTACCTGTCGCCGTACTTCATCAACAACGCCGAAAAGCAGATGTCCATCCTGGACAACCCCTATGTGCTTCTGTACGACAAGAAGGTCGCCAACGTGCGCGACCTTCTGCCGCTCCTCGAGCAGGTGGCGAAGGCCGGACGGCCGCTGCTCGTCATCGCCGAGGAAGTCGAAAACGAAGCCCTCGCGACCCTTGTGGTGAACAACCTGCGCGGCATCCTCAAGACCTGCGCGGTGAAGGCCCCGGGGTTCGGCGACCGCCGCAAAGCCATGCTCGAAGACATTGCTGTTCTCACGGGTGGCCAGGTCATTGCCGAAGAAGTCGGCCTGACCCTCGAGAAGGCGACGCTGAAGGACCTCGGCCAGGCGAAGCGTGTCGAAATAGACAAGGAAGAGACGACCCTCATCGATGGCGGGGGCGATACCAAGGTGATCGAGGCGCGGGTGAAGAGCATCCGGACCCAGATCGAAGAAGCCACCAGCGACTACGACAAGGAAAAACTGCAGGAGCGGGTGGCCAAGCTCGCCGGCGGCGTTGCAATAGTGAAGGTCGGCGCTGCGACCGAAATCGAAATGAAAGAGAAGAAGGCGCGCGTCGAAGACGCGCTGCACGCGACCCGCGCGGCGGTCGAGGAGGGCATCGTCCCCGGCGGCGGCGTGGCGTATATCCGAGCCCGTAGTGCGCTGGACAAAGTCAAGGGCGACAACCCCGACCAGGAAGCCGGCATCAAGATCATCCGCCGCGCCCTGGAAGAGCCGCTGCGCCAGATCGTTGCCAACGCGGGCGAGGAGCCCTCGGTGGTGATGAACAAGGTCGCCGACGGCAAGGGCAACTTCGGCTTCAACGCCCAGACTGAAGCCTACGGCGATCTGGTCGAGATGGGCGTGGTCGACCCGACCAAGGTTGCGCGCACGGCGCTTCAGAATGCGGCTTCCGTCGCCGGCCTGCTGCTCACCACCGAAGCGATGGTGGCCGAGCTGGTGGAAGAGAAGGAAGGCGCCAGCCCCGGCGGCCACGGTATGGGCGGAATGGGCGGCATGCAAGGGATGGACATGTAATGCCCGAACCGATCTGGACTGAAGTTGCAATGCTTTTCTCTGGAGGAGCGCAATGAACATTGTCGTGTGGATGTTGGCAGGGGGGATCCTCGGCTGGGTCGGTTTCAAGTTTGTGGGTTTCAACGAAGAGCGGGGCATGGTGGTCTCGATCATCATCGGCGCCGTGGGCGGGTTTCTCGGCGGGAAATTGATTGCGCCGATGTTCACCGCCGCCGAGACGCTTCCGGGCGCTTTCAGTATGTCCGCCCTGTTCTTTGCCGCTGCAGTTGCGGCAGCAGCCTTGGCCGCCGGGAATCTGGTCTACAAGCGCTGGGGCATGTAGCCAGTTGCCCGCCAGTCTCTCGTTCAAGCCGGCATGGCGTGATCTGAGGCGCAGGTCCGCGATTCTCTGGCTGCTGCTCTTTGGCTGCATCCCCGGAATGTTTCTGCTTGCCTATCTGTTGAACGATCTGCTCCTCCAGGACGCGCCATTTCTCGTAGTTGCACTTAGCTGGATGGCCGCGATTGCCTGGGCGGGAAGCCGAATGGCGGGCTTTGCATGTCCGCGTTGCAGCAGGGCGTTCTTCGAGAAGAACTGGCACTTCTTGAAGCCGCTCAGGCGCAATTGCGCTCACTGCAGCCTGCCAAGGTGGGCGAAAGACTATGCCGCCGCGGCAAGCGGCTAACTGAGTCATGCACCAACGAAGAAGTACCCTCTCGATACCAAAGCGAGCAGGCGCCCGGAGCGTCCTCCTGTAATCCGGCAGCGTGCGCCGGCGGCAGGTGACAAGTGTCAGCGCCCGCGTTTCGCGTAGGCCGGCCCCGACTTCTGCCGGCTTCGCCCATGCGTTACACTACCCGGGTCGTGCCGGCGCCGGGTCGGGGGACCCAATGAGTACGGTGAACATAAACAGGGGGAGCACGCCTGAGGAAGCGGCCAAAGCGTCTGCGGGGGAAGCGTGCGCGCTGGAGAGGTTGCCGCACATCATCAAGAAGATGTGCCTTCTCTGGGCGCACCCAGAGTTTGAATCCTTCAGTTCCCACCTGCTCATGGATTCCCGCGACGGACAGCGGGCGGGGCTTCCGTGGGACGTCGCCGAGGAAATTCTGTTCCTCGCGGAACTGCGTGTCGTAAAACGGGCGATCGTCGCCTCCGACCTTACCGGCCAGCCTTTCTGGGAGACTTACCAGAAGATGCTCGCCAACGCCGAGGCCGAGCATCAGCGGCAGCAGGCGGCGCAATGGAACGATCCCTTGTCCAACACGGACACGGGTCGCCTCAAATCCGGCAAGTCCGCTACCGACCGTCCCTCGGTGTCGGGGAAAAGCGGGCCTGCCTCCACGTCGGGGAAGAACGAAGCAACTTCCGTATCGGGGAAAAGCGCGAGACCGAAGAAGAAAAGCTGGCTGGGCCGTCTGCTCGGATAGGCACCTGGGCTGAGGGCTCGTATCGGAAGAATTTTTCAGAGAGGAGAGCTACGATGAAATTGCTTGAGCTGGGGAAACAGGGTTGTGTGCTCGCCGCTGCGGGTCTGCTCGCCGCGCTGCCGGTTGGCGCGCTTGCGCAAAACCAGAACTCGATCAACATTTCGTTCGCCGGGGCAGCGGCGGCCGACACCACCGCCTCCGCCTTCTTGGTAGAGTACGAGCGGCTGATAACTTCGACGGTGTCCGTGTTCGGCCGAGGGACGTTCCTGAAATACAAGTTCGACGACAACGTCTACGTCGAAGACGGCAAAGGCACCGGCATAGGCCTGGGCGCTCGTTTCTACCCGGCGGGAGGAGGGATGAAAGGGCTCTACATCGGCGGGGGGATCGGTACGTTCGCCTCGAAATGGGACTTTACCGACGACAAGGGCACCAGCTTCGAGACCAAGGGCGACGGTGATTCCTTCGCGATCCAATGGGGCGGGGAGGTCGGCTACCGGTTCATGTTGGGTAAGAATGCAAGCCTGACCCCGGCATTCAATTTCGGAAGCTGGATAGGCGGAGACAGCAACTGCGACTATACCGCTCCGGCCAGTCGGGTCGGAACCACCTGCGACAAGGAGAGCGAGCTGGGTTTCTACGGGACGATATCGCTGTCGCTCGGAATACAATTCTAGGCGGTGAGCGACCGCCTCAGCGGTCGCTTGCCCGACCGGAAGCGGTGCTCAGAAACGCCGTCAACTCCGATACGACCTGCTCCTGGCGACCCACCCACAGGTGCCCCCCTGTGGCGAAACTCACGAAACGCGCTCCCGGTATGCGTTGCGCGGCGTGCCGGCTGCTTTCGTGGATCCCGAACAAATCGTTCTCGATGCTGATGACGAGCGTGGGAACGTCCAACCGTTCAAGCTCGTAACGCGGCGCCGAGGCGAGGATCGTCAGGTCGTTCCACAGCCCCTTCCGGCGCGGACCGAGCGGCAGGGCGGCTTGCATGACCCGCAGGATGCGCTCCTGCTCCTCGGGCGGAGCGTTCCTGAAATCGCGGACCGGGGTGGCAAAGAGCCTCTCGAGCATGGTGTCTCGGGCGAGCTTCAGGTTCAGCCAGAAAAAGAAGTCCGATCCCAGGATAGCCTCGGCCATGAAGGAAGGCGGCGCGGGCGGCCGCACCTGCGGCTCGTCGGCGCGCGGCGCCGGGAAAAGCGCCGGGACGAGAAGAATCATCGCCGAACAACGCCCGGGGTGCCGCAGACAAAACTGAATCGTCGAGGGCGCGCCCGCCGAGCCTCCGAGGATCGCCGCCTTCGGCAGCTTGAGCGCGTCCAGCAGGCAGGCGTGGGCGTCGGCCTGGGCGGCGGGCGACGCGTCCGCCGGGAAGGAACTGCGGAGATATCCGAATCTCGACATGGCGATCACCATGAAGCCGAAATCGGCAAGCGACCTTCCGAATTCCAGGCCCTGGTCGAAGCCGCCGCCCGCGCCGTGCACCACGAGCACCGGCGCGCCCTGGCCGGCAACGGCGTATTCGATCGATCCGCACGGAGTGTCGACGATCCGGCTGCCGGAGGAGACGCGGGCTTCCGCCGCAGCGAGGTCCTCGCGGTAGCTGAAGTAAGCGAACAGGATCGAGCCGCCGAGGACGGCGCCGAGGATTCCCAGAGCCAGCCCGGCGCCTGGTTTGAGCCGCATGCGAGCTTGCGCGTCGCGCCCCTCAGCGCGCGAACGCGAGGACAAGCGCGATCGCAAGGGCGGCGGCGGACAGTACTGTCGCCGCCGCGCAAGTCAGGAGGGCGCGCCGCAGCCTCGCCTCGGCAATCGACGCTGCCTGCTCCAGCGCAGCGACCGTGCTCTGAAGTTGCGCCGCCAGCTCCTTGATGTGCCCCGCGTTCTGGGACGCCGCCGCCTGAAGCTCCGTGACCTGCTGCTGCAGGAGCAGCGTCTGGTTGGCGACCGCGTCAACGCCCTTCTTCGTGAAGACCGGAGCGGCGGCGGCAAGGATCGTTCCCACGTGAGGGAGAACGGCCTTCAGTGCGGGTATCAGCCACGCGGCCATGGATAAGCCCTGGAGAATCTCTGTGTCCGAAGCGCAAGATCATAACCCGGTTATGATTCTGGCTCATGAGACCAAAGCCTCGGCGTATTCTCGGCTGACGCGGCTCCGTAGCGAGATCATGTGGGAAGCATCGGCACTCGCGGCGCTGGCCGCGCTCTCCTGGCTGTGGTTCGACAGCATGCGTGCCCGGGAGCGCGCGGTCGCAGCCGGCTCGCGCGCCTGCGAGCGCGACGGTTTGCAGTTCCTCGACGAGACCGTGGAGTGCGTGTCGCTTCGTCCCGCGCGCGACGAGAACGGACGCCTCGTCCTTCGACGCACGTACCGGTTCGAATTTTCCGACAACGGCGACAACCGCCGCGGCGGCAACGTGTCCCTGCTTGGCGGCAAGGTAGAATCGCTCACCATGGAGCCCTTCTTGTTGCGTTGAGCCGAGCGGTGAGGCATGCAGAAGTGGATCGAGGGCACGATCGTCAATCAGAAGCGTTGGACGGAGACGCTGTTCACGCTATGCGTGAACGCCGAGATCGCGGCGTTCGAGGCGGGGCAGTTCGCCAAGCTCGCGCTCGCCGCGGGCGGCGAGATGGTTGCGCGGCCGTATTCGTTCGTCAACGCGCCGGACGAGCGTCCGCACGAATTCTATTACGTCACCTTGCCCGAGGGGCCGCTCACGCAGCGCCTGTGCAAGCTCGGATCGGGCGACACCCTCTATCTGGCGCCGCGGCCTTCGGGGTTTCTGGTTCTCTCCGAAGTCCCCGACGGAGCGAACCTGTGGCTGATTTCCACGGGAACGGGGCTGGGTCCTTTCCTGTCTATCCTCAAGACCGATGTGCCCTGGCAGCGCTTCCAGCAGGTGGTGTTGGTGCACGCCGTACGTTACCCGGGTGAGCTCACCTACCGTGACAGCATCGCGCGGCTGCTCGGTGAGCGCGGGGAGCGCATGCGCGTAGTCTCCCTGGTGAGCCGCGAAGAACAACCGGGCACGCTGTATGGGCGCATCCCCGCGGCAATAGTGGATGGGCGACTCGAGGCCGCGGCGGGCGTGGCGCTTTCGGCGAAAGCCTCGCAAGTCATGATTTGCGGCAACCCGGGGATGGTGACGGATACGACCGAGGCGCTCAAGCGCCGCGGCATGAAGAAGCACCGGCGCCGGGATCCGGGGCATATTACGGTGGAGAACTATTGGTGACGAGAACAGCAGCTTACTTGGCGCTCGCAGCCTGCGCGTCGTTGGTGGCCGCCTGCAGCGTGACGCGCGTCGGCTACAACTACGCCGACACCGTGGCGAGCTACATGGCCTCGAGCTATCTGGACCTCGACGCCGTGCAGTCCGAAGACCTGAAGCCGCGCCTCGCGCAGCTTCACCAGTGGCACCGGGCGAACGAGCTTCCGGTGTACGCGGCCCTCTTGCGCAGCGCCAGCCAGCGCGCCGAAAAGGGCATCACGGTGGAGGATGTCGCGTGGGGTCTGGGCAACCTGCGGGCGCGTTACCGCAGGTTCGCGGCGAAGGCAGCCGTGGATGCGGCGCCCGTGCTCGCGACGCTCGGGCCCGCACAGCTCGCGGCTCTGGAGCATAAATTTGCCGAGAACAACGAAAAATTCGCCAAAAAATTCCTCTCCCCGGACGACAAGAAACGTCGGCACGCCCAGACGCAACGCATGCTCGATCGCTTCAGCGACTTCGCGGGCGACCTGACCCCGGAGCAGGAGGCCCGCATCGAGCGCTTCGCGGTGGCCCACGAGCGCCACGTCGCGCTGCGCTTCGAGGACCGGCAGCACTGGCAGCACGACTTCGTCACCCAGCTCCGGCGGCAGCACCCTTCGCAGGAACTCGGCCGGAGTCTCGCCGAGATGTTCGAAAAGCCCGAGCTGCGCCGCTCCGAGGAGTTCATTCGCGAGGAAAGGCGCTGGGATGAAGATCTGGGACAGCTGATCGTGGATCTCGATCGCTCGCTCTCGCCGAAGCAGCGTGCGCAGGTGGTCCGGCGTCTTTTGGACTATGCCGAGGATTTCTCCGTTCTCGCAGGAAAAAAGGGGCAGGCCGCGTGAGCGCGTTTCGCCGGAACGGCGCGTTGCTCGCCGTGGCCTTGCTCGCCTGGTCCTGCGCCGCGGGGGCCGCAGGCTCCGCGGGCCGGGAGTTGAAGCCCTGGAGCGGGGGCGCCACGCCACCCCTCGCGCTGCGCGACGTGCAGGGGAAGGAGCACAAGCTCTCCGACTACCGCGGCAAGGTCGTAGTGATCAACTTCTGGGCCACCTGGTGCGACCCCTGCCGCGAAGAGATGCCTTCCATGCAGAGGTTGCAGGACAAGCTGGCGGGGAAGCCCTTCGCAATCCTCGCGGTGGATTACGGTGAGGGCGCGCCGCGGGTCAACGATTTCCTGAAGAAGGTGCCGGTGCGCTTCACCGTGCTCCTCGACCGCGACACCTCCGCGGCGACGGCCTGGAAGGTGAAGGTTCTGCCCACGACGCTCGTGCTCGATTCCCAGCAGCGAATCCGATATTCAGTGGTGGGCGACCTCGAGTGGGACTCGCCCAAGGTCGAGAGCGCGATCAGGAAGCTCTTGCCGCCGGGTTGAGGGACCGGCGATGATTCTTCAGTTCTCTCACGCCAACGGCTTTCCGGCTGCGTGCTACCGCAAGATGTTTTCGTATCTCGATCCGGACTTCGAGATCGAGTACGTCAACACCATCGGGCACGATCCGCGCCATCCGGTTACCGACAGCTGGCCGCATCTGGTCGCGGAGCTGATCGAGCGTCTCGAGCGCTGCGGGGAACCGGTGCTCGGCGTGGGGCATTCGCTCGGCGGCTATCTCACGGCGCTGGCGGCGCTCAAGCGCCCGGCGCTGTTCCGCGCCATTATCCTGCTCGATTCGCCGATACTCGGAAAACGGCAGGGGACGGTATTCAACATGATCAAGCGCTTCGGCCTGGCCGATCGCGTCACGCCGGCCGGCGCGACGCGCGACCGCCGTGCCGAGTGGCCTTCGGCCGACGAAGCCTACGCGCACTTCCGCAACAAGAAGACATTCCTGCACTTCGATCCGGACTGCCTGCGCGATTACGTGACGCTGGGCATGGTGCCATCCCCGCGCGGCGTGCGGCTCGCCTTCGACCCGGCGATCGAGTCCCGCATCTATCGTACGTTCCCGCACGGTCTCGCCGGCGAGTTGCCGAACCTGCGGGTGCCGGCGGGATTCATCTGCGGGCGCGAATCCGCCGAGGCGCGGCGGGTGGGTCTTTCGACGACCCGGAGGCATTTCCATCTCGTGCGGGTCGCGGGCGGGCATCTTTTTCCGTTCGAGCGGCCCGAAGCCGCGGCGCTCGCCATCCGCGAGATGGCGGCCGAGCTGATGGGGAGCGGTCAGACCGAGCGCCGGTGGAAGTTGCATCCGGAATAAGTTCCCATGCGTAATAGTTAACCGATACCTGCTCCCTTATAATCTTCTCTCTACGATAGGAGTCACCATGAACAAACTGCTGATTTCAGCCCTCGTCCTCTTCGCGGGATTTGCCATGAGCCCCCTGCTTCAGGCTGCCGATAGCTCTCCCGGCCCGACGCGCCCTGCCGATCCGGATTACGAGGCGGGCGTGAAGGCGACTGCCGCCGGCAACTGGAAAGGCGCCACCGACAGCTTCAACCGGGTGGCGACGCGCGAGCCGGACAACGCCGACGTACAGAACCACCTCGGCTATGCCTGGCGCAAGTCCGGCAACCTCGATCTCGCCTTCAAGCATTACAACGAGGCGTTGCGCCTCGACCCGAAGCACAAGGGCGCGAACGAATACATCGGTGAAGCGTATCTGATGGCGAACAACCTGCCCAAGGCCGAGGAGCACCTCGCGCGGCTCGACAAGCTGTGCTTTTTCTCCTGCGATGAATACCGCGACCTGAAGAAGGCAGTCGATCAATACAAGTCGGCCCAGGGTAAAGCGCGGCCTTGAGCTTTCGCGGCGGGCACGTTGCTCCGGTCATCCGCGCGAGGGAGATGCTCCAAAACAAAACGCCCGGGAAGCCGGGCGTTTTCGCTTTACAGCACGTTCCGGGGCTTATCCCGGAACACGGCGGTTATTTGAGGTGCTTGCTGACGAGCTTGGTCATCTCGAACATGGTGACGGTCTTCTTGCCGCCGAACACCACCTTGAGGGCGTCGTCGGCATTGATATTGCGGCGGTTCTTGCTGTCTTGCAGTTTGTTGCGCTTGATGTAAGCCCAGAGCTTCTTGGTCACTTCAGTGCGCGGTATCGCCTTGGAACCCACTACTTCGGCGAGCGCGGCGCTGGGTGTCATGGGTTTCATGAACGCGGCATTGGGCTTTCTCTTCTTGGCCATCGCGAGTTTCTCCTCTCTAACGAGCTGATTTATACGAGCTGATTCGGTGCCGCACAGGGGTACGGGCAACGCGAGAGTGCGTCAATCAGAGCGAAATGTCAACCACCTTCAGGCGCTTTTTAAGGGGAAGAACGCGGCGCTCGGCGGGGGTTCGCTATAATCGGCACTCGATTTTCCCTGACCATCGCTTGCACGCCCGGCAAACCGCCCGTGGAAACCGCCAAGAAAAACGTCGCCGTTCTCGCCACTTGCCAGGCGCTGCTTTTCACGACCAATTCCACGGCAATCGCTCTGAGCGGTCTCGCCGGCTACGCGCTCGCGACGAACAAGGCCCTGGCGACGCTGCCCGTCACGGCATGGGTGATCGGCGGAGCGCTCTCGACCTTTCCGGCGTCGCTTCTCATGAAGCGCTTCGGCCGGCGCGCCGGCTTCACCGTCGGAGCGCTGATAGGGATGGTCGGCGCGGCGATCTCCTCGCTCGCTCTTTCCCTCGGAAATTTCTGGCTTTTTTGCTTCGGCGCCATGGTATTCGGCGTCTACAACGCCGTGGGCCAGTACTACCGCTTCGCGGCGGCGGATGCGGCGAGCGCCGATTTCAAGGCAAAAGCCATATCCCTCGTTCTCGCCGGAGGGCTGGTTGGCGGGATCATCGGCCCCGAGACGAGCAAGCTCACCATAGATCTGCTCGCCACCCGCTACCTCGGCGCCTACCTCTCTCTGATCGGGTTTCTCGTGCTGGTCGTGCTGGTCGTGCAAATGCTCGACATCCCGGTGCCCGCTGCGGCCGAGCAAAGGGCGCCGACCCGGCCGCTTTCGACGATCATGGCGCAGCCGATGTTCATCGTCGCTGTCCTCGGAGCTGCAATCGGCTACGGTGTCATGAACCTGCTCATGACCGCGACGCCGCTTGCGATGGCCATCTGCGGGCATCCTTATTCGGCGGCGGCGACGGTGATCGCCTGGCACATCATCGGCATGTTCGGGCCGTCGTTCTTCACCGGCTCTCTCATCAAGCGCTTCGGCGTGCTGCAGGTCATGTTCGCCGGGGCCGCGCTGCTCTATGTCTGCATCGGCATTGCGCTCTCGGGAATCAGCGTTCCGCATTTCTGGTTCGCGCTGGTGGTGCTCGGCATAGGCTGGAACTTCCTTTTCATCGGCGGCACGAACCTCATCACCGAAGCCTGCGCGCCCTCCGAGCGCGCCAAGACGCAAGGGGCGAACGATCTGTGCATCTTCGTCATGATGGCGACTTCTTCGTTCAGCTCGGGCCTGCTCCTTGAGACGAACGGCTGGCAAACGCTCAACTGGCTCGCCCTGCCCTTGATCACCGTCGCCGCGGCGGCGGTGCTGTGGCTGCTCCTGCGGCGCCGCGTTCCGGCCGCGGCGTAGCTTGAAGCTCGACCCCCAGGCGCGCGCGCTGATCGAGCGCTTCGCCGCCGCGGGTGCTCCACCGCTCCACACGCTCGCAGCGCCTGACGCGCGCCGGGCGTACCGCGAGTCGCGCGCCGCGCTCGCCGCCGCCCCGGTTCATGTGGACGAGATTCGCGAGCTTTCGGTTCCGGGCCCCGCCGGTGTCTTGCGCGCGCGCCTCTACCGTCCGCTTGCCGCGGAGAACGCGCTCCCCGGCATGGTGTATTTCCACGGCGGCGGATTTATCTACGGCGACCTCGACACCCACGACGTTGTCTGCCGCGGCATCGCACAGTCCACGCCGTGCGTGGTCGTGTCGGTGGACTACCGCCTCGCCCCGGAGCACAGGTTTCCGGCGGCGGTGGAGGACGCGTTCGCCGCGACCGCGTGGGTCGCGGCGAACGCCGCCGCGCTCGGCATCGACCCCGGGCGCATCGCGGTCGCCGGCGACAGCGCGGGCGGAAATCTCGCCGCGGTGGTTGCGCTCACCGCGCGCGAGCGCGGGCCCGCCATCGCCATGCAGGTGCTCGTCTATCCGACGACCGATTTCGCCGAGGAAACCGAATCGACCTCGCGCTTCGCCGAAGGCTATCTCCTCACGCGCGAGAGCATGCGCTGGGTGAAACGCACCTACCTGCGCGAAGAGCGCGACGCCTTCGACTGGCGGGCTTCGCCCCTGCGCGCGCCTGATTTCTCGAAACTGCCGGCCGCCTACATCATCACCGCCGGGTTCGACCCGCTGCGCGACGAGGGCAGGGCCTACGCCGAGCGGCTCGCGCAGGCGGGCGTGGCCGTCACCCACGAATGCTTCGATGGTCAGGTACACGGCTTTCTCGTGATGGGCGGGGCAGTCGCCGCCGCAGGCCACGCCATCCAGCGTATCGGCCAGATGCTGCGCATGCATTTCGGAACCATGCCTCGCATGCGCCCTTGAACGGCGTAGAATCGCCCCCTGAAATCGCGTCTTCGAATGCAGACAGAGCAGACTCCCGCCAGCCGCAAGATCGTGCGCGCAGCGTGCCCGCACGACTGCCCCGACACCTGCGCCATGCAGATCACCGTCGAGAACGGCGTCGCGGTGAAAGTGGAGGGCGCGAAGGATCATCCTTTCACCGCCGGCACGCTGTGCACCAAGGTCGCGCGGTATCTCGAGCGCACCTACAGCAAGGACCGGGTGCTGTTTCCGCACAAGCGCGTCGGCGCGAAAGGAAAAGGCGAATTCGAGCGCATTTCCTGGGACGAGGCGCTCGCTGCGATTGCGGCGAAGTTCAAGGCGATCGAAGCCGACGATCCTCAGGGCATCCTGCCCTACGATTACGCGGGCACCATGGGCTGGGTGCAGTGGCACTCGATGGGCCGGCGCTTCTTCAACCGGTTGGGCGCGTCGCGCCTGGACCGCACCATCTGCTCCTCCGCCGGCAAGGCGGGGTCGCAGATCACGCTCGGCGGGTCGCTCGGCATGGATCCCGAGAGATTCGACGAGGCGAAGCTCATCCTCATCTGGGGCTCGAACCCGATCGTCTCGAACCTGCACCTGTGGTCGCGCGTTCAGGAGGCGAAGCGCCGCGGAGCGAAGCTCGTCGCGATCGATCCCTATCGGAGCCTCTCCGCCGAGAAATGCCACGAGCACCTCGCGCCTTTGCCGGGCACCGACGCGGCGCTCGCGCTCGGGCTCATGCACGTCATCATCGGCGAGAACCGCCACGACGCAGACTACGTCGAAAAGTACACGCTCGGTTTCGACAGACTGAAGGAACGCGTCAGGGACTTTCCCCCGGAGAAAGTTGCGGGCATCACCGGGCTGCCCGCGGAAAGAATCGTGGCGCTGGCACGCGAGTACGCCGCCACGCGTCCGGCGGCGATCCGGCTCAACTACGGCCTGCAGCGCCACTCGGGAGGCGGCATGGCGGTGCGCAACATCCTGTGTCTGCCCGCGCTCACCGGCGACTGGCGCCATCCCGCGGGCGGGGCGCTGCTCGCCACCTCGGGATTCTTCGGCATGAACGACGCGAAGATGGAGCGGCCCGATCTCCTGAAGCTCTCGGGAAACCCCAACCCCCGCACCATCAACATGGTGGCGATCGGCGACGCGCTGCTCGAGGCGAAGCCGCCGATCCGCGCGCTCTACGTGTACAACTCCAATCCCGTGGCGGTCGCGCCCGACTCGAGCAAGGTGGTGCGAGGGTTCGCACGCGAGGACCTCTTCACCGTGGTGCACGAGCAGTTTTTCACCGACACCTGCGACTACGCGGACATCGTGCTGCCGGCGACGACGCAGCTGGAGCACCACGACGTGCACACCGCCTACGGGCATCTCTACGTCGTGGCGAACAGCCCGGCGATCGCGCCTCTGGGCGAATCGCTGCCCAACAGCGAAGTGTTCCGCAGGCTCGCCGCGCGCATGGGCTTCGCCGAGGCGTGCTTCCGCGACTCGGACGAGGACATCTGCCGCCAGGCGCTCGACTCCCCGAAATCGACCATGCAGGGCCTCTCCTGGGAGTCGCTGAAACAAAGAGGCTGGCAGCGCCTGAACGTGCCCGAGCGCTTCGCACCTTTCGCGCAAGGCGGTTTCGCCACGCCCTCGGGGAAATGCGAGTTCTACAGCGAAACGGCGAAGGCCATGGGCATGGATCCCCTGCCGGCTTTCGTTCCGCCGCGCGAGTCGGCGCAATCGAACCCGGCGCTCGCGAAAAAATACCCGCTCGCCATGATCTCGCCGCCCAACCGCCACTTCCTCAATTCGTCCTTCGCCAACATGCCGTTCGCGATCGCCGAGGCGAAAGAGCCGAGCCTCGACATCCATCCGAAGGACGCCGCCGCGCGCGGCATCGGGAACGGCGATACGGTGCGTGTCTTCAACGACCGCGGCGCCCTCACCGCCAGGGCGCGAGTCGGCGACCAGGCCCGCGAGGGCGTGGTGGTGGCGCTGTCGGTGTGGTGGAAAAAGCTCGCGGCGGACCGCCGCAACGCGAACGAGGTCACCTCGCAGGCGTTGACCGACATCGGCAGGGGCGCGACGTTTTACGATTGCCTGGTCGAAATAGCCCGAGCCGGATGAGGCGCGGAGATGGCCGCTGCGCTCCAGATCAAGCCGGGAACCAATGACGCCCTCATCGTCGTCGATGTGCAGAACGACTTCTGCCCGGGCGGCAGGCTCGCGGTGCAGAAGGGCGACGAGGTGGTGCCGGTGGTCAATGCGCTCGCGCAGCGCTTCGAGAACGTGGTGCTGACCCAGGACTGGCATCCCGCGGGGCATCAATCCTTCGCGACCTCGCATCCGGGCCGGAAGCCGTTCGACTCGGTCAGGCTCGCCTACGGCGAGCAGGTGCTCTGGCCCGATCACTGCGTTCAGGGGAGCGACGGCGCGGCACTGCACAGGGATCTCTCGGTCCCTCACGCGCAGCTCGTGGTCCGCAAGGGTTTTCGCAAGCAGGTGGACAGCTATTCCGCCTTTCTTGAAGCCGACCGCAAGAGCCGCACCGGTCTCGAGGGTTGCCTCAAGGAGCGCGGCATCAAGCGCGTGTTCGTCTGCGGGCTCGCCACGGATTTCTGCGTGGCCTGGACCGCGCTCGACGCTCGCAAGCTCGGCTTCGCCGCAGCGGTCGTCGAGGACGCCTGCCGCGCGATCGACATGCAGGGCTCGCTCGCCGCGGCCTGGGGAAAAATGAAAAAGGCCGGTGTCACGCGCATCGATTCCGGAGATATCGTTTAGCGAGGCGACCATGGCGATCCAGGGAATGAACCACTTCAACGTGCTCACCGACAAGCTCGCGGCGACGCGGGCCTTCTACGTCGGTATCCTCGGCTTCACCGAAGGGCCGCGGCCGCCGCTCGGCTTCGACGGCGCCTGGCTGTACGCGGGCGGCCAGCCTATCCTGCACGTCTCCGAGGCGAAGCTGCCCGCGGACCCGGCCGGCGTGCTTGACCATCTCGCGTTCAGCGCTACCGACCTGAAGGGCACGGTGGCGAGGCTTGAGACCCACGGCATCCCGTATACGCTTCGCCAGCAGGTCGGCACGCGCATCTGGCAGATTTTCTGTCACGATCCCTGCGGCGCGAAGGTGGAGCTCGATTTCCAGCCCGACGAACCGGCGCCGGCGAAAGCCTGAGTCGTCTGGAGCAGGCGATCCCTGTCTTGAAGCGCCTGCGGAGTTGGCTCGCAAACGAGGCGATCGAGATCGTCGAAGAGGACGGCGTGCGCGTGCTGCAGATCGGCGGCAACGCGATCCAGAGCGCGATGCGGCTGGACGCGCCTGACCGGATCGAGCTCGATTACGTGCGCGCGATGATGGCGTTCCTGCTCTTCCGCCCGAACCCGCGCGACGTGCTCATGGTGGGCCTGGGCGCGGGCTCAATGACGCGCTTCATCCACCAGCGCATGCCCAGGACGCGCGTGACGGTCGCGGAGATCAACCCGGGCGTTGTGACGGTCGCGCGGAAGTATTTCCATCTTGCAGAGGAGGACGAGCGGCTGCAAGTCGTGATCGGCGACGGAGCCGAGATACTGCCGCGGCGGCCGGCGAGCTGCGACGTGCTGGTCGTGGACGGCTTCGTGAACGGCGAGCCGGCCAGGACCCTGTGCACGCAGTCCTTCTACGAAAGCGCGTTCGCCGCGCTGCGCGAACCCGGTATCATGGTCGCCAACTTCATGGCCGACGACAAGAACATCGAACGGCACTTCGATCGCATCGAGAAGAGTTTCGGCCGCTACCCGACGCTGCTGCTCGCGGAAGAAGAGGACAATTTCATCGCGTTTGCCCACCGCGGCGGTCCGGCGCGCATCGCCTGGTCTGAACTGAAGGCCCGCGCGCGCGCCGCGGCCCGGCTCTTCGATTTGCCGCTCGCAAAATGCTTTCCCGACCTGCGCCGGCGCAACCCGCACACGGCGCGTTTTCTCACGCTCTAGGAGGCAACAAGAATGCAGGCAGCCGGTCCGAAGCAGGTCCTCACCCTCGCCGATGCCACCGCGATTATCGTCGGCCTGATCGTCGGCGCCGGGATCTTCGGCACGCCTTCCATCGTCGCCGGCGCCGTGGGAAGCCCGGCGCTGCTGGTCGCGGTGTGGGTAGCGGGCGGGCTTTTCGCAATCGTCGGCGCGCTGTGCTATGCCGAGCTCGCGACCGCCTTTCCTTCCGCGGGAGGCGAGTATCACTTCATCGCCCGGGCTTACGGCCGCTCGCTCGCTTTCCTTTACGGCTGGGCGCGCATGACGGTGATCGTCGCGGGCTCGATCGCGGTGTTCGCCTATCTCTTCGGCGACTACATGTCGCGCGTGATCAGGCTCGGCCCTTATTCGTCGGCTATCTGGGCCGCCCTGGTGGTCGTGATTCTCACCCTGGTGAACGTCAGGGGGATACGCGAAGGCAAGCTGACGCAGAAGATCTTCACTTTCTTCGAGGTCGGCGGGCTGGTGCTCATCGTCGTGGTGGGCCTCATGCTCGCGCCCGCCCCGGTGCCCGCGGCACCGGCGGCGGGCGGCGGCGCGCCCTGGTACATGGGCGCGGGCATCGCTTCGGCGATGGTGTTCGTGCTCTTCACCTACGGCGGCTGGAACGACGCCGCCTATATCTCGGCCGAGGTGCGCGAGCGCGAGCGCAACATGGTGCGCGCGCTCTTGCTCTCGATCGGCCTGGTGACGGTGATCTACGTGCTCGTCAACCTCGCCTACCTCAAGGGGCTGGGTTACGACGGCATGGCGCGCTCGGACGCGGTTGCCGCCGACCTGCTCAAGCGCGTCTGGGGCCCGGCCGGAGAAACGCTGATTTCCGTCGTGGTCGCGATCGCCGCGCTCACTTCTGTGAACGGGTCGATGATCGTCGGGGCGCGCTCCAACTACGCGCTCGGCAGGGACTGGCCCTTGCTGCGTTTTCTCGGAGGCTGGGACGAGGAGAGCGGCTCGCCGCGGACCGCGATGCTCGTCCAGGGCGCGATCGCGCTGGCGCTGGTCGTCTTCGGCGCCTTCCAGAATGCCGGCTTCAAGGGCCTGGTGGAGTACTCGCTTCCGGTGTTCTGGGGCTTTTTCCTCCTGACCGGGGTGGCGCTTTTTGTCCTGCGGATCAAGGAGCCTCGGGCGCCGCGTCCGTTCCGAGTTCCGGGCTACCCGGTCGTGCCGGCGATCTTCGTGCTCATGTGCGCCTATCTGCTGTACGCGAGCCTCATGTATCACCGCACCCACGCGTTGGTGGGCCTTGGCGTGCTCGCGGTCGGCGCGGTGGTCATGCTCTTCGGAAACCGCGGACAGGCCGCGGTTTCCGGTTCGAGCCAGAAATAGGAACCGTGGTCCGTCCTGTCTTGCTCTGCATCGCGCTGCTCGCGGGCGGCTGCGCGCAGTTCGGCGACACGGCGCTCACCGACGGCGTCGCGCCTGCCTTCGAGCCGGAGGTCCCGTATTTCTCGAGCACCGATGAGGCCGTGGACGGGATGCTCAGGCTCGCGGGCACGGGGCCCAAAGACATCGTCTACGACCTGGGATGCGGCGACGGGCGCATCGTCATCGCCGCCGCAAAGGATTTCGGCGCCCGGGGCGTGGGCGTCGAGATCGATCCCGCGCCGCTTCGGCTGGCCGTGTACTATGCGCGCCGCGCCGGAGTCGAGGACCGCGTGCGCTTCGTGCGCGGCGACCTGTTCGACGCGGACCTGAGCGAGGCCACGGTGGTGACGCTGTTTCTCTTCGAGAGCCTCAACCGGCGCCTGCTGCCGAAGCTGCTCAAGGAGCTCAAGCCCGGCACGCGCATCGTCGCCCACCGCTACGGCTTCGGCGATGCCTGGCCGCCGGAGAAGACGGTCCAGGCCGGAGCGAGCGCGCTTTACCTCTGGACGGTACCGAATCGCTGAAGCGCGGGTTACCTGCCACCGGTCACATCGATGAAGCCGCCGGTTGTATAGGAGGCTTCGTTCGAGAGAAGCCAGAGTATGGCGCGCGCGACTTCGTCCGCCGTCCCCCCGCGTTTCATCGGCACATGTTCTTTGACGCGATCGACCCGATTCGGCTCGCCTCCGCTCGCGTGCATTTCCGTGTAAATGAACCCGGCACGAACCGTGTTCACCCGGATGCCTTCTGTCGCCACTTCCTGCGACAAGCCGCGCGTCAGCGTGTCGATGGCGCCCTTTGACGCCGCGTAGTCGACGTACTCTCCCGGGGAGCCAAGCCGCGACGCTCCCGATGACACATTGACGATCGCGCCTCCGGCACCGCCGTGCTTCAAGGACATGCGACGCACGGCTTCGCGCGCGCACAGGAAGGCCCCGATGACGTTGGTCGCAAAGACGCGGTGCAGGCGAGCCGCGTCCATTGCCTCGACGCGCATTTGCGTTTCGAGTATGCCGGCGTTGTTGACCAGCGCGGTCAGGGTTCCAAGGCTGCGATCGCAGGTCTCGAACAACCGCATGACGTCCGCTTCAACCGAGATATCGGCAGGGACTGCCATGGCGCGGCCGCCGGCAGTCTCGATGTCTGCAACGACGCGCTTGGCGGCTTTCTCGTTCTGCCGGTAGTTGACGCAGACCGCATAACCGCGCTGCGCCGCGAGCCGGGCCGTGGCGGCGCCGATGCCGCGGCTCCCGCCGGTGACGAGGACGATCCTGTTCGTTTCAGGAGTCACGACGTCGATCGCCAAGAGTCGAACTCAGGGGCGCGTTTGCAGCGCCCGGTCGGGTGTTCTGCCGCAACCACGCGAGAACGTCCTGGGCGTTCTGGTCAGGCGGAAAAACCGGATAGAACGCCTTCCGGATTCGCCTGCCCTCGATGACGAGCGTCAAGCGCCGGTACAGCTCCATGCCCGCCACGGTAAAGGTGGGCAGACGGAGCGACTGCTTCAGACGAAGTTCGCTGTCGCTCAGCAACTCGAAGGGAAGATGCAGACGATCTCGTGCCTCCTTCTGGTATTCGGTGGTCTGTGCGCTCAATCCGAACACCATCGTATTCAGCGCTCTCAGCTCCGCGAAGTGATCTCGAAAGCTGCAGGATTGCGGCGTGCAGCCGCGCGCCCCCGGTATGCCGTCCCAGCCATCGGGCAACGGCATGCCGGGGCGACCGGTCATCGGATAGATGTAGATCACAAAGCGTCCCGCATTGGCTGCGAGGTCGATGTTCGCGCCGCTGGTCGCGGGAAGCACGAGCTGCGGCAGGCTCATCCCCTGCAAATGAGAAGCTGCGCCGTCGTCAATCGGGCGCGGCAGATCGGTCGGCAGTTCGGAGAGATTCGTGCTCATGCGACATCCTCGTACTAGGCTCGTCTCGAGTACCAAATGAGCGACACGCCGAAGAGGAGCATCCATAGCGGCAGCAGGGCATTGTTGAGATCGGCAATGGTTTGCACCGCGGGCACGGCATTCCGAAACGCCCCGACGAAAAACAGCAAAGCGAAGACTATCCCGCACCAGGCTAACCATTGTGGAAATCGTGATTCGTTACGCATCGACAGCCCCGCAAGAAAAAAGAAGGATGCGAGGCATATTTCGCCCAAGAACTCCCCTATGTAATTGCCGAGGTAGAGGTTCAATCCAATGAAGACTGCTCCGAGACTGCTCTGAGCTTCGGCCCCTGACTGTGCGTAGGCACTTGCCAAAGTCCAGTGGATGCTCGGCCAACGCATCAGGCCGAGACACATGGCCAATGCACCGAGTGAAGCGGCGATGAGTGCGAGCGTCATCCGGCTGCGACTGGACGGAAAAGCAAAATATGCACCTACTGCGCCGGGCACCAGAAACAAGGGAAGAAAGGCGTAGATTGCCCACACGGCTCTCATGGTCGACCCACCGGCACTGAGGCGAGGAAGAACCTCGGCGGGACTGCCATCGAGAATGTCGGGGTAGTCGAAGTTCGCGGCGAGATAGCTGAAAACGAGCACGAACGCCAAGGCTCCGACCACGAAGTTCAGACCCCCGGCGACGATCATCTTGCGATGCTGCATTGACGGGTTAGGTGGTTGCATGGATGCTGCTAGTTGTCGCTCTGACCACGATAGGACACGAGCAGGATAATCGTTTCGGTGCGTGACCACCCGCGTTGCATGCTCTCAGCCACCTGGTCAGTTCGCCCGCCGCGCATAGCTGACGGTCAGGATCTCCCACTGATGCCCGTCGGGCTCATTCCAGTAGACCATGCTGCCGCCGTATTGCGTGTTGACCTGCATGTCCTCGGGGCCGCGCACTGCGCTGCGGTACTTGATTCCCGCCGCCTTGATGCGCTGGAGAATTGCATCGAACTCTTCCTGGTCGACGCGGAAGCAAAAGTGCTGGATGGGAAAAGGCCCATCGTCATCTATGAAGTCGAGGGTCAAGCCGTCGTTGACGTACACGGGAGAGAACGGTCCGGCTCCGGTTTCCGCCCAGGGTACACCAAGAAGGTCGGCGAGAAGCCTGGCCGAGACCCGCTGGTTTCGGGCGGACACGATGACGTGATCGAGTTCGATAGCCATTTGCCTCTTCTCAGTCAGACCGTTGATGAAGCGACGCGCTTCCGGCCCGGTCAGAGTGCGCGCTTCGTTCCCACGAGCGCACTCCACCCGCCACGACGCGGAACAGAGGATGGGACTGGGGTGCCGAAAGATGTCTTAGAGCCCGGAACCTCGCGGGATCACGCACGCGCAGTTTTTTCAGAAGATGCCCCCATTCGTACAGGAGCTGACCGCGAGTCTCGGGCATCCGACGAGACAGACCAAGTCCTCGGAGCTTCCTTTCATCGAACCGGTACCCCCGACGCCTTGCTTCGGCAAGGACAACCGACAGGTAAGCATCAATCGCAGCATCGGGACGTGGGTGGGCGCGAAATCGATCCAGTTGGGGGTGGTTGCGATAGCCGCGCGTGTTGCCGGCAAGCACCTGTTTCGCCAGGAGGCCCTCGCGCCAAAGCGCAACCAGACCTTTGGCGTCAAGGTACATGGGATGAGGGGTCCACAGACGCATGCGTGCTCAGGCTACATGAAAGGTCGAAAGCAGAATCTGCCAACGGCCGTCTGTCCGAACCAGGTTGTACGATTGGCGCCACTGCTTGAGCAGAGTTCCGTCTCCGCGATAGAACACCCAGTCCATTGTCGCCAGCAAGGAGCGCCCTCCGATAGGGACGACCTCGAGGTTCCTGGTCTCGCTGCTTCGCAACCCCTCTTCGTAATAGGTGTCGGCAACGGCTTGGAAGAATTTCTCGGTCTCCGGGCGTGATTGGAACCAGCGGATCGAGGCGTCGCCGCGCATCGAAATGCACGGCGTGCAATAGAACTCGGCGATCTGCGCACCGCTGCGTGCGTGGAACGCCTCGGCATACGCCTTGTAGAACGAGCTGATTTCTGCAATCAGCGAACTGGCAGTCATCGTTTCCTCCCTGGCTCCGTAGCTCGGGTTACGCGCTCGGACTGCGGGTTGGACGGCATCGCTCTCAGCCTGCGCTCAGCACCTCGGCGAGAACCTCGGGCGAAATCGTTGCGGCCTGAGCAAACCCACCGACGAACCGAACTGAACGCGGCATTATTGCGAATAACGAGAAGTCGGAAAAGGCGAACGTCTCGGCGCTCTGAGGAAACCTTGACAGGTAGGCAGCTTTAGCCTCGGCATGGCCTCGCGTTGACTCGGTGTATTGCACAGCCTGACCCTGTAAGGTGACGCGCACTCGTGCCTGGGCGGGGAGTTCGGGCTTCGGCGGGGCAACAACCAGGAGACTCACTTGCGGACTCAACAGCATGTCCTTTGTGTGGGTCGCGAGTTGGCTGACATGAATCACGAACCCTGAGCCGCCGGGAAGAATGGCGAAGGGCACCATGGAAACATACGGCTCGCCCTCGTGAAGCGTTCCAAGAGAGGCCACTTCTTGGGTTCGCAGCAGCTCGCGGAGTGTCTGAGCGTGGGCGGGAGTCATCAGCAGGGTGGCCGCGGATACCGGCGAGCAACGTTTTGAGACGGTCCTTTCAGTTGTTGTTGGTTCGAGGACATGCTCATCCGGAATCACGTTCCCCACCGACGCCGTCTTGGGGTCGGTCCGCTTGGGCGCGCAAGAGAGCGATGGCCAGCACCGCGACCCAGAGCAGGAAAGCGCTGATGCTGATGCGCTCCCAGACCCCTACCCACGGCGTGGGCAGATTCGCCGCGATCCGGGGGCCATCCAATCCGGTCAAAGCGCCAAACGCGACGAGGATCACCAGGGTCGCGAGGGAGCAGAGGCGGAACCGCTTCCCGAACGCCGCCGCCCCGAAACCAATCGCGAGCAGCATGAGGAGAACTGTCACCACCGACAGAACGATGTGCATGGTATCGGTCAGCGTGAACTCGGCCCCACGGAGATGCATCGGTGCAAAGGGCCAGGCGAGGCCGATGGCTCCGTAGGCTACCATCGAGCCTCCCACGACGCGCAGGGGACGGTTTCGACGAGCCGACACCCAGACGCCCCATCCGAAGGCGGTCGCGAGCAAGGTGTAGGCGACGCCCAGCAAAACCCATAGCGGTCTCGTCGGAGCGCCGATCGCGGACAGTTCGCTGACCGTTTGAGAGGCGGAGCTGTAGCCCTCCCATTGCATCGCTACAAAGACGTTCATGGCGACGTAGAGCAGCGAAGAGAGGATGCCGCAGATGAGCAAGCTCTTGCACACCAGCGGCTTCAGTCAGATCGCGCAGGAGCTACGCGTTCCATTTGTATGGGTAATCCATCTGGGCGGCAATTCGGATGCGCGCCTCCGGGCAGCGCCCACCTCCTGCGGCATTGCACGAGCGATCTAAGGTTCCCAGTAACCGGCGCGCGTCCGGGTCGACTGGGTGGTAAGGCGTCACGTGTGCCGGCAAGCTCAAAAGACCTTCCACTTTAGGACGATGGCCACAGCCGCTGGAACACCGAAGATGAGCGCAAGTATGGGCAGTTCCTCGGCGACCGAGTAGCCCGCTTTGGCAACCCCAACCCACATGTTTGCGCCTGCAATGACGAACCACAGAGCCACGAACAAAACGGTCGCTACGGTCGTGGCGCCGGGATAGTTTGCTGAAAAGAGTCTGCCTAACAGGAGCGAAGCACCCAGAAACAAGAACCCTGCGAAGAGGAAAAGGCCGGTACGCATGTGCGTCCTTTCTGCCTACCAGAGGCGGTGACTACGAATAGTCTCGTGCATCGCAGCCCTGGCCGCAATGTCAGGAAGGCTGAGGACCATCGTATCCCTCGATGATGACCAGATCGATGGATGAGACCGGCAGCCTGAGCTTGATGGCTTCCTGGTATTCAGGTGACTTCCAGCAGTCGAGCGCCGCTTGATACGAGGGAAACTCGATCACGACATTGCGACTGCGGCTGGACCCTTCTGGATTCTCGAAGCGACCGGCGCGCACCAGAAACTTCGCCCCGAACAGTTTGAAGGGCTTGGCGTTGGCTTCCGTGTATGCCTTGTACATCTCGGCGTCGGTGACTTCGACTCGACCGATCCAGTAACCCTTCGGCATTTCTATCTCCTTAGGTACCGTAGTGGCAGGGGGTGGGTTGGAAGACGCCTAACATCGCTGTGCGGCGGGCCCGCACAGACGGTTGATGTGGCACGACGCTCGCGGCCGGTCCGCACCAGCTACACGTTTAGGCGCCTTTTTGGCATAGCCATCTCTCCGCAGCACCGATTACTTTCTCAAACCGACCGTTAACCAATACTCGCGCGGGACGCAGATTCCGAGGTCTGTGGGAAAGCCATCGTGGAAGGCGATGAAGTCGCGCCGCAGTTCGGCTCGCTTAGTCCCATCGAGGTTGGCCGCAAGCGATTTCGTCGGCCCGTAGCCTGTCGAGAAAGTATTCCATGCCGCTTCACCGCTGGGCTCGCGATAATAAGACACGCCTTTTTCGAATTTCAGCTCGAAGCTGCCGCCGAGCAACTCGCAAATGCGCGCGGTCTGCCCCCACGCAAAAGGGGAGGGAGGTGCCGGATCGGGCGGCGGCGGCATGTAGGCCCTCATCACCTGGAACATCTTGAACAGGTTGCTGTCGGACAGCCAGGTTGTAAGGGCAATGCGCCCGCCCTTGCGGCATACGCGCGCCAGTTCGGCGGCCGCCGCCTCGGGGCGGCTCGCGAACATCACGCCGCACGTCGAGACCACCGCGTCGAACTCGCCATCGGAGAATGGCAGGCTTTCGGCATCGCCGATCCGATACTCGATGGCGAGCCCTTCCGCTTTGGCGGTACTCTGCGCGGCGGCGACCAGATCGGCGGCGATGTCGACGCCCATTACGCGCGCCCCTCGCCGCGCCACCGACCTGGACGTCCAGCCGGTGCCTGTGCTCAGGTCCAGGATGCGTTCGCCCGGCCGCGGGTCGAGCCGCAGCACGCAATGCTCGATCGAGTCGGCAATACCCCGGCTGATCTTGTCGTAAGCGCTGCCGCCCGAGCTCCAGACGGCTGCCGGCCGCTGGTTATGGGGTTGGATCTCGTTTCCCATGAAATTCCTCCTCATCGTTGATCGAACACGTTTGGGCGCAGCAACACACGGTTGCGGAGCGCGGCCTCATGCGGTGCCCCCGCCATGACCGAGCTTCTCGGCGGCCGTCTTTAGCGAACGAAGCGCCTCCTCGAGCGCTTTGTCGAGAAGACGCTGAAAGGGCGAACGAAATAGCCGGACCAACCAGCCATCGAAAGACTCTGAAGTCCTGACCAGCACGCCAGTTCCAACCGCTTTGAGGTCCCACACGTGCACTCCTGTCACTCCAAAAGTCTCTCCTGTCCAAGCGACTCGAGTTGGCCGCTCGACATCTTGGATCGTGGAAACAAGGGATGATCCGCCGGACTTCCAGAGAATGATGGAACCGGGTGCGAATGGACCATCGAGTCGGGCACGCGAAACCGCCGGGTTCCAGCGAGGCCAGTTGTTGATATCAGCAACAAGTCCCGACACGACCTCGCACGTCGCTTCGATGTGAAGCTCCCGCGTGGAGTTTGCTGGTGCTTGCTCATTGATGTTCATGCGAAGTCTCTGATTTGCGTTGTAGGCGTCAATCTCTATGGCACATTTCACTAGGGTCATTCGAGCCCTTACAAGTGGCAACCTGAGCAGCAATGTATTTCAAGGGATAGGCATCGGTTTTGCCTTCGGATGGAACATTGCGAGCCAAAGATATTTCACGTACCAAAGAAAGAATGGGTAGTTCCGACGGTCACGCCGCGCAAGCAATTTTACGAGGTCAAAATGATTCGTGAGGGCCTTGCGCGGCGGGCTCACAAAAACGGGGCTGCCCGCGATATGAGACATGATGGACTTCGCCACATGTGCATAGGCCCATGGCGTCGAGGTGTTTGTTTCGAGCACGCCTGGCGCCAGCAGGAAGAGGTTGGGAGCGTCGGTGGAGAGGAAAACCGAGTAGCAGCGACTGCTGATGTCGTTCAGGCCTTTTGCCTTGGTAAGCGACTCCAGGCCGAGGTAGCCGAGGTCCACGCCGTACCCGGTTCCCCAGAGCAGCAGATCCGTTTCCATCTGTTCGCCGCTTGACAGCCCGATGGTCTTGCCGCGGAGAGATCGCACTTCGGCTTGATGGCGCATTATGTGGCGAAAATTCTTGATCATGCGCGGTCGGCCTGGAATGAGCTGGTCGCGACGCATGTCGAACTCGCCCTCTGGCATGATCTCCTTGATTCCCGCCTTCGCGTATCTCGCCCGCAGATCCCTGTTGGCCAGCCGATTCACCACGCTCGCGGGCAGGCATAGCATTTGATACTTTGCCAGGAGCCGCATGTCTATTCCGAGGTATTTGAGCCGGCGCGTAGGCCGCATCCACTTGGTGGAACGATGGATCCACGCGACACTGCGCGCGCCGTACGCGAAGCAAAGGTCCAGAAGATCGTACGCGGATGCACCGCCTCCCACAACGGTGACGCGCTTGTCTCTCAAATCCTCCGGATTGCGTAAAGCGGAGGAATGATATTCAGTGATCGACGAATCGATCCGCTCGACTTGCGGAACGACGGGGCGATTGTGTCCACCGGTGGCGGCGATGAGCCACCTCGCTTCATACGTTGCCGCATCTGTGGTCAGGCGCCAGCCGCTTTCGCACGGCTGCGCACGCGCGACGGGCGCATTCAGGCGGATATAGGGAGAGAGTTCGAAGCGCTCGACCCAGGCTTCGATGTTGCGCAAAATGCCAGGCTGGTCCTCCCCGGAGAGCGGAAGATCGCCAAGCGTCCAGTCCTCCTTGCGGAATTGAATGTCCTGCCAGGGAGGGAGGTCGCGCCATAGGCCGCCGATGCGCTCGCGGCGCTCCAGCAGCAGCGCATTCAGCCCAGCGTCTTTGGCATACTTCAGGCAGATGACGCCGCCGATGCCCCCACCCACGATAACCAAATCGAGGTCTGCATTCGTGTTCATGAATGTGAACCTAGGAAGGCCGCACCCCGGTGGCCTAAAACGTCTTCACCGGAGAGGGTTTTCCGGCAACGAAACCCGAATGCGAGCCGCATGAATACGCTGTCTGGGCTGCTTTGTCTCATGCGTCGAAACATTGGAGTCTCCTGCAAATGCGGTGGCATCCCGAGGGCGGTAGCGACGGATCGAAGCATTGCGTTGAATGCGTAAGCTACACCGTCATGACGCCCAATGTTCACAGTGAGGGACGCGCGGTGCTCTTGCGCGCGTCCCGCTCGACTGTGGGGTTAGGTTTCACCATCTCCTTCCGCCACATCAACGCACCAGCAATGCCGCCAATGGCAAGGGCAGGCGGACCATATACAAAGATAGCAAACGGTGCATTGGCGCTATCGTAGAAGGCGCTGACCCCCACTGAGACGACTATCCCGGCAAACACAAGCGTACCGACAGCCCAGAAAGCCACGGTACTAATGAAGTTCCAAAAGGTGGGTTTGGGTCCGACAGTTCGTGTTCGCTCGATAAGAAAGTAAGCCAACAAACCGATCGCAGCGGCTACCGGAGAGAAGACCAAGAGAGTCACGGCTGTTTGTGCCATCGATGTGAAACCTAACGTTGCCAGTAACCGGCGTGCGCTGCCTGACCATGCAAAGCGCGGCGGTTCCGCGTCTGATCTTCATCCGATTCGATGGACACTTTGCTGGGCATGTGCCAAGCATTCGAACTCGACCGGGGAATGATAGCCCAGGCTGGAGTGGATGCGTTTTTCGTTGTAGAAGCGCTCGATGTAGCCGGCCACGGAGGCATTGAGTTCGAGGTCGCTCGCGTAGCTTCTGTGGTGTGTGAGTTCAGCCTTGAGCGAGTGGAAGAAGCTCTCCATGTGGGCGTTGTCCTGGCAGTGACGCGGCCGATTCATGCTGGGCACGATGCCGTTGGCCTTGAGATAGTCCTGGTAGCCGTAGGCCGAGTACTCGATGCCACGGTCGGAATGGAACAGCAGCCCGGGCCTGGGACTGCGAGCCGCGATCGCGCGCTTGAGCGCCCGCAAGGTCACCTCAGTGGTGCGGTTGCGAGCGAGCGTCCAGCCCACGATGCGCCGGGAGAAACAAGTCCATCACGGTCACCAGGTAGCGCCAGCGCTTGCCCAGACGCAGGTACGTGAGATCCCCCACCCAAATCTGGTCGGTGCGCGTAGGCAAGGGTTCATCCAGGCGCAGGTTCCCCGTCTTCA
>Ga0208454_1000216_pt1 | contig 40027 bp, 58 predicted proteins | sample EasRivMeERMZT100_FD_187530 | JGI IMG/M metagenome (GOLD analysis project Ga0208454, IMG submission 187530) | Soil microbial communities from meander-bound floodplain in the East River, Colorado, USA - East River MetaG ERMZT100 (SPAdes) (version 2) | ecosystem: Environmental > Terrestrial > Soil...
CGACGCGCCGCCTGCGTTCGAGAACACGGCGATGTTCAATACGCTGCCGCCGGAGCAATGGGGCCAGGCAAGTCGCGAGATCGCCCGCGTCCATGGCGAGCGCCTGCGCGACCTGACCGAGCTCACCGATGCCTATCGCCGGGTCAACGAGCGCGTGGCTGCTGGCCAAGGCCCGTCCGCCAGTCTCGAGGACATCAACAAGATCGTCGAGCACATGCCCTACCCGGACGGTTCGCGCCGGCCGGCGACACTCAACGACATGGAGAGCGAGGCCGGACGCGGCCAGATCGAGACCGTCGCCCGTCTGGCGCGCGAGACCGGCACCATTCCGACCCGGATGCTCGCTCAGCTCGACGCCGGGTTCGGACCGTCGGCCAACTTCCAGTCGGCGATGACCGCCCAGTTCATCGGCAGCCGGCTGCTCGCCGATCCGCGCAGCCGCGCCGAGATGGAGCGTCAGCTCGGCGATCGCGTCGAGAAGCTCGAGCTCAACGGCCTTGATCTTGCTCAGATCGTCAACTCGCGCGCCAACCAGGGTACCGGCGATAATGCCGGCCGGCTCGATCCAGTTAGAGCCGAGGTCGCCTGGACTGCGATCCAGCGCCAGCGCGAGCAACTCGCGCTCATGCCCCAGGCCGAGCGTGACCGCATCAACCAGCAGGTGCTGCAGACGCCCGACACGCGCGCCGCCATGCTCGACCAGCTGCGCGCCTACATGGCCGTGCAGCGGACCGGCGAGACCGATCGCTGGCGCGCCGCGGTCGCCAACCAGGGCGATCCGATGACCCGGCTCGTCCAGTTCCTCATGGGCACCGAGCGCCCACCCAGCGAGATCGGCACCGGCGTTCCGAACGTCGCGATCGGCACGCTCAACTACCTCGCCCAGTCCTACGGCCTGCCGCTGTTCTCGCTGTTCGCCGGCGAGCTCGTGGTCCCGGTCGCCAATAGCAATGCCGACATCCCGGTCAGCATGCAGCTCGCCAACGAGCGCGGCTGGAACGGGCAGATGGTTCAGGGCCAGCGCAATGTCGACGCGCTGCGCGAGTCCGGTGGGCGCTATGCCACGCGCGGCCATGCCATCACCTGGATCGGCTCCGAGTACACCGATCGCGGCGTCTGGGTGCAGAACAGTCCCGAGGCCGACGGCCGGCGTGTCGGCGCCCAGCCCTGGCAGGTCGCCGAGCAGGCCATGACCTTCTACATGGACGTGCTGCGCGCCCACGACACGGCAGGCCAGCCGCTCGCCGTGCGCAACAGCAGCAATCCGATCCGCGCCTTGCAGGACAAGGACTTCTACATGGCGCCGGTGCGCGACCGGCCGGGCGAATATCTCCTGATGGTGCGGCCGCCCGACATCGACGGCCGGCGAATGCCGCACCAGCCGGTCTATCGCGTGCCCGGCGTCGAGACTCCGGGCGTTGCCTGGAACCCGCGCGATCAGGCGACCTTCAGCGTGCGGCCACCGGCCGACATGGTGCGCGATCGTGCCGCCGAGGCAGCTCTCGACCGCCGCGCCACCGAGCACGTTCTAACCAACCATCCCAACCTGCCGACCACAGCGCACCAGGCGGCGATCGCCCTGGTGCGGCTGCAGATGCGCTTCGGCATCACGCCGATGGGCGGCTTGCCGCGCCCGGCTCCGGCCGCCGTTCCACCGCCTGCTGCTCCAGCGGCGGCGGCGGCTCCTGCTGCTGCGCCACCTGCGCCGATACCAGTACGCGGCGCCGTTCCTATTCCGCCGCGGCCTGAGTAGCCATCATGGCCGAACCTGCCGGTGTTCCGCCTCCATTCGTTCTGCCGAACCCCAACATGTCGCGGCTCGGCAGTGTGCCGCAGCCGGTGCTACCGGTGCTCTATTCCGGCCCGCCGCTTGCGGTGCCTGACACCGCACCAGCGCGGCTGGGGGCTGCTTTTCGCTCCAGCTGGCTCGGCGCCATCGTCACGGCACCATCGGGGCCGACCTTCGTCGAGGAAGGCTTCGACGCCGTTGCGGCCGCCAATGCGGTCGACTTTCCCGAGGACCGGCAGTGGCTCAGCCATGCGCGCAGCCGTGCCGAATTCGACACGCTGCTGCTCGCTGCCGACCAGCGCCGGCGCGATCGCAGTCTTGCGATCGAGAACCCGATCTCGCACCTGTTCTTCACCGCGGCCCTCGACCCCGTGAGCTATGCCGCACCCGGCTCGACTTGGATTCGCGGCAGCACCACGGCAGCCCAGGCCTTCGGTCGCGGAGCGGTCATTGGCGGTACCATGCTCGGCGGCAGCGAAGCGCTGCATGCCTTCGCCGATTCCCATGTCGGCTTGAGCCAGGTCGGGCTTGCGACGCTTGGCGGCACGGTGATCATGGGACTGGTCGGCACCGCGATGCGCAACACGCGTCCTGCCGCCAGCGCCATGGGCCGCTATCTCGATGGTCAGCAAGTCGATGCTGCTGCGCTGGCGCGCGGCGAAGGGCCGGCGTTTCTCAATCCCGATGCGCTCGCCGGCGACATCGCCGCAGCACCACGCGGCACGGTCACGCTCGGCGAAGCCGCTGCCACGTCGCCGCCCAGCACGATAGGTCGCATCTCTCCGAACGACGACTGGGGCGTGGACGAGCTGCGCGGCGCGGTCGCCGGCATGTCGCCCGAGATGCGCGCACGGCTCTCGCCCGAGGCCGTCGCCTATCTCGAGGAGCAGGGCGTCAGCCTGCGCTCCGGTGGTGCTGCAGCTACGCCGCCGTCGGCCGTGACCCAGACCGGGCAATTCAATCCCGTCGCTACCGGCGTGTGGCTCGAGAACATCGGCATGTCGCCGATGGGCCGCCTGATCGCCAGCCCGATCGACTTCGTCGGCGAGGCTGTCAGCACGCTCACCCAGATCCCCTATCTCGTGCGGCGCAACCTCAAGGGCTATGCCAATCCTGGCAACGTCGCGTCCGACCAGTATCCGCTGCAGTCGCGTCTCGCCCATACGCTGCGCGACTACGACGAAGCCTACATGGCGCAGCGCGGCGTCAACCGCCTGCAGGCCCTGGTCGAGGACGTCACCGGCCGCCGGCCGCCCGCCGCCCTATCCGCCAGCGATTTCAGCCTGCGTGTCTGGCAGCGCCTGCATGCCCAGGTCGACGACGTGCTGCCCGAAGTCAATCGTGCTGCAGCCAGCATGCGCAAGCTCTACGACGAGATCGGCGACATGGCTTCGACGCCCGGCGTCGACTTCTTCCCCGCCGCCAGCGTGCGCACGCCCAAGCGCTGGCAGACGGTCAACGGCGAGATCGTCGAGAGCTATGCCAACCGGGTGTGGAACACCAATGCGATCCTGGGCGATCGCGCCAACTTCGAGGCCGCGGTGCGCAGCTGGCTCGCAGGAAGCGGCGGCGACGTCAGCCAGGCCAGAAAGATCGTCGACGACATCCTGCTCGACCGGCCGTTCCGCGCGATCGACGACGAGCATGTCGGCATGGCGACCAGCGCCTACAAGCGCAAGTTCGATGCGCCCTCGACGGTCTTTCAGCGCTGGCTGGTCACCGATCCGCAGGAGCTGCTGGCGCATTACGTGCGCACCATGGGGATCGACATCTCGCTGGCGCGGCGCACCGGCAGCGTCAACGCCAAGGCCCTGCTCGACAGCGCCCGCGAGGAGTGGTTCCGGGACATCGGCCGGCGCATGGGCACCAATGGCCAGAGGGCATTCGACGATCTGCAGAAGGAGCTCAAGACATTGAGCGATCGAACGAGCGCTGCCTACAAGGCGCTCGATACGCAGTTCGCCGGCAGCCCGCCGCTCGACGAGATTGCCAGGGTGCGCGATCTCGCAACGGCGACCAAGGAGGCGCATCTCGCGAATGCCCGCAGCGCGCTCAACGCCGGCGACGCCGACTGGGCGCGCATGACCCAGGAGCTCGACGATTTGCGGGCAGTGCGCGATCTGCTGCGCGGCACCTACGGGCAGTGGGACCAAAGCCGCGACTGGATACCGCGCGCCCTGGCCTCTGCACGCAAGATCGCAATGATGAGCGGGCTCACGGGCGTGGTGTCGCAGATCAGCGACGTCGGCGCGCTGGTCATGAAGGAAGGCTTCGTGCGCACCTTCGGCACGGCGTTCGACGCGCTGCATGCCGGCATGGGCACGATCAAGATGAGCAATGCCGAGACTCGGCTTGCTGGCGGCACACTCGACATGATGGATGCGAGCCGCGTGATGGGCATGGCCGATTTGGCGGCCGACATCTCCGGCCGCCACACCATGTTCGAGCGGGTGCTCGATAAGGCGACACGGGCCAGCTTCTTTCTCAATGGCATGAATCCATGGACTGCTTTCGCCAAAGGCTGGGCCGGCATGGTGATCGCCAGCCGCATCGCCGACGACGTCGAGGCCGTGGCGTTCCAGGCGATCCGCCAGGACGTTGTAAGGCTGCACGTACCGTCGCAAGCCCGGCTCACCGAGCTGCATCACTTGATCGATGCCCGAGCATTGGGCGGCTATGTGCCGACCGCTGCCGAGACAGCCGCTTGGAGCGCCGAACGTGCCCAGCTGCAGATGCAGCTCGCGACGCTGCCGGCTCTGACACGTGCCGAGCGTCACGCCTTACGTATTGCCGAGCTCGAGCACCTGCTCGCCAACCCGACCGTGATATCCGGCACGCGCACGAAAATCTTTGCTCACGCCGACGAACTCCGTCAGGCGCGGCGCGAGCTCTCGGCGGCGGCGGCGGCGGCAGACAAGCAGGCAACGGCCCGTCTGGCGCGGGCCGGCATCGACCCCGACATGGCGCGCGAGATCTCGGTGCAGCTGCGCCGCCATGGCAGCTCGCGCGACAGCGTGCAGCTGCCCAATACCGAGCGCTGGTCGAGCGCCGACGCGCGCGAGGCTTTCCGCCGGGCACTGGCGGAGGACGTCGACAACGCGATCGTCTCGGCCGATCCAGCAAGCCGCTCGCTGTGGCTCTCGAAGCCGATCGGCCAGACGATCGGCATGTTCCAGGCCTACGGCCAGGCCGTGGTGCAGAAGCTGCTGCTGCCGGCGCTACAGGAAAAGGACTCGCGCCTGCTCTCGGGCGCCGCCCTGATGATCGGCGCCGGCGTGATCTCCGACCAGCTGCGCCGCCAGCTCACCGGCAACACGCAGCCGCAATCGGCGAGCGAGGCCCTGCTGCGCGGCATCGATCGTAGCGGCGTCACGGGCTGGTTCGGCCAGCTGTTCCAAGCCGCCAGCGGCATGTTCGACAACCGCTACGGCCCGGCCTTCGTCGGCGCACCGCAGATGCCGCCGCTCGGCCTCCCCGTCGGCATGGCCATGTCGCCGGATGGTTTGATCCGCGCGCTCGGTCCAGTCGCCGGCCAGGCGCGCAATCTGGTCGACCTCACCTTCCGCACCGCGACCATGGACTGGGGTCCGCAGACAGCGCGCGATGCCCGGCGCCTGCTGCCGCTTAACAATGTCACGCACACCTACTTTGCTTTCGATGCGCTCGAGCGCCTGCTGGCCGGCTCCGGCCATTCGGAGCCTGCGGTGCAGAACGAGGCGCGGCGTGCGATGGCGCAATCCAGCGCCCTCACGCCGGCCAGGAGATCGTCATGACCCACGTCATCGTTCCCGACCTGCCGACCCGGGTGCAATACAGCATCGGCGCCACGCCGGCCGTCGGCCCATTCGCCTTTTCTTTTACGTTCTTCGAGATCGCCGATATCCACGTCTATGTCGGCGACGTGCTGCAGACCGCCGTCACGCACTACAACCTCGCCGGTAATCCGGGTAGCGAGGGTGGCTTCCAAGGTGGCAGCGTCACGTTCGTCGCGCCGGTCGCCAACACAACGGTGACCATCCTGCGCGGCCTGCCGATCGAGCGCGTCTCGGATTTTCCGGTCGCTGGCAGCTTCAACCGCCAGACCTTGAACAACACGCTCGACCGCCACGTCGCGATGATGCAGCAGATCGACGAGCGCGTGGACCGCGCCATCGTCCTGCCGCCGACGAGCAGCGGCCCCGTGCTGGTCGCCAATGCCTTTCCCCAGGTCAATCCGACCGCAACCGGGTGGGAGCTGCTCACGCCGGCGCAGCTGCGCACCGAGATCGCGGCACAGCCGCTCGACGCCACGCTCACCGGGCTCGCGGCTCTGATCGTCGGCGCCGATCAGCTGCCTTATGGCACCGGCCTCGACACGTTCGGGCTGACGACGATCACTCCGTTCGGACGCAGCGTGCTCGACGACACGAGCTCGGCCGACCTGGTCGCGACCATGGGGCTCGGAACCATGGCGCAGCAGAACGCGAATGCGGTGAACATCACTGGCGGCGCAATCGCTGGCGCGGCGATCACCGGCGGCAGCGTCAACACGCCGGCGCTGACCTCGTCGAACGCGCAGATCACCGGCGGCCGCATCACCGGCATGCCGCAGCCGACGGTTGCAAGCGAGGTCGTCACCAAGGGCTATGCCGACGCACTCGCGATTGGCGTGAGCAAGCGCAGCACGGTGCGTGTCACCAATAACGCCGACATTATCATCGGCTTCATCCAGGCCGGCACCATCGTACAGGACGTCACGTTGGTGATTGGCGATCGCGTTCTGCTCAAAAACCAGACCAACGCGACGGAAAACGGCGTCTATGTCGTTGGTCCGACGGGACCGCCGGCGCGTGCGGTCGATTTTGACACCTACGACGAGCATCCTGGTTCGTTGATCACGGTCCAGGAAGGCACCGACGGCCACGATACGGTCTGGCTGTGTGTCTCTAATATCGGCGGCACGCTGGGTGTCACACCAATTGTCTTCGAGAAAGTTCAGGTCAGTCCGCTTTTGCCGCTAGTGATCGGCGAGGGTGGGACTGGGCAGACCACTGCGCTTGCGGCATTCGATGCGCTCAAGCAGTCGGCGACAACTGTCTATGCCGGTGTGGCGCGAGAGGCGACGCAGGTCGAGATTGACGCCGCTGCGGCAGTATCGGCCTTCGTGCGGCCGGATCGGCTGTTGGCCTCGCCGCTCGCTCGCGGCAGCTATCGCAACATCCTCGGCCGCAACGGCGGCTTCGAGGTGTGGCAGCGCGGTGCGGGTGGGAGTGCGAGTTTTCCGTTCGCCGCATCGGCGAGCGGGTACGTTTCCGACGGCTGGTTCTATCTCAACGGCAACTCGGCGCTGGCAGTCTCGCAATGGGCGACACCGCTCACCAATGCGTCGCGCTATGGCATTCTACTGCATCGCACAGCCGGACAGACCGGCGTCAACGTCTGTCGGCTCGAATTTCCGCTCGACACCGACGAGATCGTTCCGGCACGCGGCAGCGTGGTCACGCTGTCGTTGACTATGATGGCGGGGCCGAACTTTTCGCCTGCTGGCAGCTTTGTCGAAGTGCAGCTGTGGACTGGCACAAGCGCGCCTGCAAAGCGCTCGATGGGACCGGCCTACAGCGGCGAAGTGCAACCGATCAACACCGCGCAGGCGATTACGACGACTGCAACGCGCTACACGTTCACGTCTACCGTACCTGTCGGCACGAATGTGACTTGTGCATCGCTGATGATCAACTTCACGCCGACAGGCACGGCAGGCCCGGCCGACTGGTTCATGATCGACGACGTGCAGCTTGAAATCGGCAGCGTCGCGACGCCGTTCGAGCGCAGGCCGTTCGAGCAGGAGTTAGCGGCGTGCCAGCGGCATTTTCAAAAATCATTTATCTACGCAAACGTGCCACAGCTTGGAGCAGGTTCAGGCGTGCATTACTGGTCGACCAGAAAAACTGGCGCCGTCGTAAACTACGGTCCATCGTTTCGCTATCCGGTCGAGATGCGCGTGCCACCGACATGTACGCTCTATAATCCGTCAGTGGCGAACAACCAGGTTCGTAATGTCAGCCTGTCCGTCGACATGACCGGATCGACGGTTACTTCGACGTTCAAGGACATGCGGGTTGATTGCACCGGTACAGCGGGCACCACAATCGGCGATCTACTGGGCGTCAATTACATTGCCGATGCGGGGATTTGATCATGACTGAAACCTACAAGCTCAATCCGATGGGCGGCGTGCAGCGTCTCAGCGACGGTGCATTCATTCCCAACGACGAACGCAACGCCGACTGGCGCACGTACCAGGAATGGCTCGCTGAGGGCAACACGCCACAGGCGGCTGATCCTCCGCCACCGCCACCCTTGCCGCCGCCGCCGCCGCCGATACCAACGCGCTGGCTGATCGAGCGCCGGCTGCTGATCGAGCGGCTCGAGGCCGCGCATCGCTTCCGCGCCTTCATGGACGTGATCGAGGATGCCGGCCAGCTGAAGCGTGAGCTGTGGTACGCCAGCGACGAGATCTGGAACGACGATCCTCTGATCGTCGGTCTGATCCAGCAGGCCGAAGCCGATCCGCTCGTCATGCTTGCCCGCGAAACCTAGGAGAGCCCCGATGCCCGAGATGAAGATCGGCCAGTCGTTTCCCGAGGAGCTCGAGGTCTACAACGTGCGGCCGAGCTACTGGTGGGACCCCTGGACCGGCCAGGTCACCTTTCTGCCCGAGGTGCCGCAGCCGGTCCGCGACGTCGTGCTGGCGGTGCTGTCGCGTCACCAAGCTCTGCCGCCGGTTGATCCCTATCCGCCGGCGCCGGAGGCCGCAGCCAGCGATGGACGAAAGCGCTCTCGCTAGGCGCGTGATGCAGCTCGAGGTCGCGATCGCCACGCTGTCGTCGGACCTGCGCAATCACGTCCTCTACTGCGAGGCGCGGATGCGCGTGCTGTGGAAGCTGGCCACCGTGATCAGTGGGGCGATCGCGCTCGTGGTGTCGTTGGTGGTGACTTTGCTCAAGCCTTAGATGCGCGAATCGCTGCGGCGATGGCGCTGCCGATGCTCGAGCCGCCGAGCATCCACGTCTCCGCAGTCCGCGCGCAGCGCTCCCTCTCTTCGGCCACGGCGGCGCGGAGCTGCGCGTTGGCTGCGCGCTCGGCGTCGAGCCGGGCGAGGACCCTTGCCATGCAGTCGCGCGTGAAGGTGGGCGGTACGGTGCTGTCTTGCGACAACGGTGCGCTCGCCAAATAGCGCAGTTTTTCGATCTCCGCATCCGTCGCAGGCTCAGCCATTGGTCGCTCCCTTGGTGCGCGCGGCGCTCTCGTCTTGCCAGCGCAATGCAAACCTACGGGCGATCTCCATGGCCGCTATCCGCTCTGCTGCTTGCTCGTCGGGCCACAGCACTTTCGCGCGCAATAAATTACGCCACATATCGCTCATCGCGGCGGCTCCTCTGGGCTGGCGGGGAGGGCGGCGCGGGCTTGTGAAATCACGCGCGGCAGTTCGTAGATGGTGCCGATTGGGCTGATGTGGATGTTCACCAACATTCGCAGCGCCGCGCGCGCAGCCTTGAGGTCCGCGACGAGGCGGCCCAGCTCGGCGTTGTAGCGCGTCAGGTACTTCTGCTCGATAGCCGCGATCTCGTCGTCCGTTAGCGCGGTCATGGCGCCAGCACCGCGGCCCTGTCGTAGCTCTGCAGCCGCTCGAGCGAGGCGATGATCGCCTTCTGGAGTGCGATCTTCAGCTCCTGCTCGAGCGGCGTCATCGTACCTGCCTCGACGCGCTTCTTGTAGACGGCGAACCGCATGCCGAGCTCGCGCTTGGCTTCGGCAATCTGGGCGGCGATCGGAATCGTGTCGTGGTTCATGTCAGCTCCCGACGGCGATGGCGATGACCGCGATGATGGCGAGGATCGCGATCAAGTAGGCGATGCCGACGATGACGATGGTCTGTGGATTCATGTAGGGACGAGTCCGCAACGTCCGGCACGATTGATCTTGGCATCGGCTGGATCAACCCAGATCCAGGCCATGCACTGGTCGCCGATGCAGCACGAACCCTCTCGGATATCGCCGCCTGGCGTTCTGTTCGCAGCGCTCTCCTCCTCGAAACCAATGACCCTGGCGAACGGACACCAGTAGGCACCGGCATCCTTGCGATAGACGATCATACGTAGGGCACGGGCGGGTAGTCGCCGGGCGCGCCTCCATTGAGGAAGTGGACGATGCGCGCGGCGTCCTGCTCGGTGGTCTGGGTGCGCACGACGAAGAACACGCCGTCCGACTCCATGAAGCCGACCTGGTAGAGCTCGGGTCCGCTCTCGCTTGCGGTGGGGAACGGCGTCGGCTGCGAGCTCGGCGCCGCCTCGGGGTTCCTGCGATAGAGCCAGCCTGTCATGTCAGCTTCTCCCACTTGATACCGGGATCGATCTGATCGTGAATCGCGTCGAGCAGATTGAGGATGCCATCGAGAAGCTGACGATCCTCCGCGCTGTTCGATTCCTCGATGACGCGCAGCATCGCTTCTTTCTGCTCTATCAGCTTGGGAAGATCGATGCTGAGCTCGAGCTCGACGATCACTTCAGTCTCTCCCACCTGATGCCGTAGGGTCCGATGATGGCGCGGGCGGGCCAGACCGGCATGCGCAGCCAGCCCTTGATCTGGTAGCTGCGCCAGAGCTGCTCGCGCTGCTCGCGCTTCTCGCCGGGCGTGAGCTGGCGGACGACGAGCTCGCCGATCTCGACGCCGCCCTCGACGATCATGCCGTTCATGGCCGGCGATCCTCGTACTTGTGCTTGAGCCCCGCCCAATAGCTGTTGAGCGCTTCGAGCACGCCGGGCTCCACGGCAATGCTGTGCTCCCAGCCGTCGCGGTCCGCGAACAGCCAGACCTGATAGCCGTCGAAGGCGGCATAAACACCGTCGCCGATATAGGCCATGTCGGTGAACTCTGGCGGGATCTTCACCATGGCACCGAATCGTCATCGATTGTCGACGTCTTCTTTGCTGCCGCCGCCGCCGCCGGCCGCCGGGTCGGTTCGCTGCCCGCGGTCTCGTTGCGGTCCACGGTGCCGGCGAAGTCGAAGTTCTCCAGCTTGATCTCGGTGGTGTACTTCTCGACGCCGCCCTGGTCGACCCACTTGCGGGTCTGCAGCCTGCCCTCGACCAGCAGCTTGGATCCCTTCTTGCAGTACTTCTCGAACACGTCGACGACGGCACCGTAGGCCACGATGCGGTGCCACTCGGTTTTCTCCTTCTGCTCGCCGGTGGCGCGGTCCTTCCAGCGCTCGGTGGTCGCGAGCGACAGGCTGCAGACCTTGGTGCCGTCGTTCATCGAGCGGACCTCGGGATCGCGGCCCAGGTTGCCGAACAGGATCACACGGTTCATTTCGACTCCTTCATTTGCTCCGCGGCACTGATCAGGCGATACGCGAGCAGCAGCGTCAGCTGCAGCCGCGTACCATGGTCCCAGGCGGCGATCAGGCCGAGCGCGGAGGCAACCGCGAGCAGCTCGATGACGGGATCGTCGGCCTGGTTGGTGCGCTGGCGTATCCAGGCGAGCGCGTCGCGGATCGACTGCTCGAACGCACGCAGGTCGTCGGGCGTGAGGCCGAGCGAGGCCGGGTCCTCGGCGACCCGCACGAGGTTGGGGCGGTCGCCGAGCCTGCGCACGGCGGCCGCCATGGCCTGCTTGAGCTTGTCGATCTCGTCCACTAGCCCTGCGATCTCGCGTCGATCTCGGACGCGCGCTGCTTCATGGCATCGAGGTATTGCTTGTAGGCCTGGGGCGATCGCGCCGCGATCTCCTCGCGCCGGGTCTTGGTGTCGACGTGCAGCTTGGTGAGCTGCTCCTTGCTGATGGCCTTGGCCATGCGCAGCGTGAGGCCCTCGACGTAGACCGCGTCCTCCTCGTGCTGCTTGTTGGCTGCCGCCATCGGCGTCTCGACATCGTTCCGGGCGGCGGCGGCGGCGGCTCCCTGCTGCACGCCGGGCTCGACCTTGTGGACGACGTCCTGGTCGAGATCGGGATCGTCGCCGGTCTCCATGCCCAGGCACTTGAGCAGCGCGTACTTGACGGCGTAGCTCATCGCCTTGCCAGGACCCTTGTCGCTCTCGTCGATACCGTAGCCGAAGGTCTGGACGTCGATGAAGTCGTCCTTGTCGTCGACGTTGACAAAGCGCACGACCATGAACGCCTGGGTGCGGTTGCCGAACTGCTCGGTCTGGAGGCGGAGCGGGTAGTAGAGCACGCCGTGCTTGACCAGCACGGGGCGCACCTTGGCGGTCACGGCGTCGTGGCTGACGATGGAGTAGCGCATGCCCTGGCGCTTCTCCTTCTGCACGTAGTCGACTTCGTTCTGCACGGCGCTGAGGCGCTGCAGCAGAGTGAGAGGCGTCTTGATCAGAACGCCAGGCATCTGGGCGGCGATCTCTACCATCTGGGCTTCGGCATATGCCGCCGCCGCCGCCGCCTGATCGTCAACGATATCGAGCGGGGGCGGTCGCTTGAACTTCTTCGCCTTGGCCGGCTTGCTCGTCTCGTCGATCATCTTGTCCACAGGCTGCTCATCCATCGCTGGCTCTCCTGGTTGTTCTCTGCGCCCTCGCCGGCGGGGTCTTCTCTTCCAGCCTGCGGATGCGCTTGGCGCCGTTCTTGGCGATGCCCATGACGATGCCGAAGCCCTCGACGGTCTTGGCGTCCTCGGGCAGCTCGAGGCTCTTGAGCGCCACCAGCGCCGCCTCGTGCTGCTCGGCCGCCTCCCAGGTCTCGACCGCGACGCCGGCCTCGGCCGCCCAGGCGTTGGCGCATGGCCAGGTGCGCAGATCGGCCTCGGTGTAGGCGCGCTTGGGGTCGATCCTTGGTGCCTCGACCTTGGCGCCGCCCTCGGGCGGCGTGTCGTCCAGCAGGCACTTCTGGAAGCGGTTGAGCGTGCCGAGCAGCGTGGTGAGCTCGTCCTCGCTGGGCCGGACGCGGAAGGTCTGCCAGTCGCTCAGGCCGTAGAAGCAGGAGAAGTCGATCCACTGGAAGCCGGTGAGCAGGCAGTAGTGGGCGCCCTGCCAGAAGTTCCGCTCGACCACGGCCTCGGGCGGGTTCCACTCGCTCAAGGCTCCGGTGTGCTTGCTCTCGAACACGCCCCAGTCGTCGGCGCCGCCGGTGGCTGCGTCGTTGACGATGCCGTCGAGGTGGCCGGTCAGCCACTTGAAGGCTCGGCTCTGGAGCTTGACCCCGAGCTTGTCCTCGCCGATCGCGTTGTAGGCGAGGTTGACGCTGGAGGCGCCGGTGGGGCGCGGGTCGTAGACCGTCCTGCCGGTCTTGTGCTTGTAGTAGGCGCGGTTAGCGCCCTCGGTGGCGAGGCCGATCATGGCGGGCAGGAAGAATGAGAGGTCCTTGCGGGCACGCCTGCCGGTCTTCTCCTCCCAGACGGCGAGGCCCTCGCCGGCCATGATGCGGCGAGCATCGCTGCCACTGATCTCCAGGTTGTCAGCCATCCATCCTCCTGAGCCGCTTTCTCTTGGTCTGCTCGGCGTAGTCCTCGAGCATGAGCGGGAAGTTGCGCATGATTGCCGCGCCGACGAACTGGCGATTCTCCGGTCCCAGGACAGCCAGCAGCTTGGCGGCCTCGCTGAGCAGCACATTGGCGATCAGGCCCGGACCAACCGGTTCGTCGAGGCACTCGACGATCGCGGCGCGGATCAGCCGGATCGCGGCGCGGATCTGCTTCTGGTCGCCGGGCGGCAGGTCATCGAGCCGCTCGATCGATCCGACGTTGTCGTCCATGGCGGGGTCTCCCGGGTGCCGGCAAGCCTACTGCAAGGATGCAGGAGTGTCTAGCGCTGCAGGGCTTTGGCCAGTGCGCGCAGGCGCGGCAGCTCGCCGTCGTCCACCAGCTCGGGCGCGGTGCCCTGTGTCAGCGCGTACTCGTAGTCGGCCAGCTCCATGCTCGACTCGAAGCGCGTGCCGAAGCGGGTGCCCTGCCAGACCTTGATGCGGGGAATCCGGGCCGTCTTTGCATTGCCCGTCGGGGCGGCGGCGGCGGCTGCAGGCCGGCTCTTGCACCAGGCACGCTCGCCCTCCAGCCAGCGCTGCCAGACATGCGGCCAGCGGCCGCTGCGCTCGGCTCCGTAGTGGATGCGGAACTTGCGCGCCTCGTGCGCGACGTCGAGCTCGGGGTAGAGGATCGCCGCGGCCTCGATCGTGGCCTTGTCGGGAAAGCCCTCCGGCAGGATAGTCGCATTCACCGGATGCTCGCAGTGGGCGCGCTCGGGCGCCACGCCCGCCCCGCAGACCGGGCAGGTCCAGCCTTGCTTCATGTCCAGCTCCAGGTCTAGGTCGGCTGCCATCGCCGGCGGGGTCTCCGCAGGCCCTTGCCGGCCACCACTTCGTTCACCTTCAGCCGGTAGATCGCCTCGAACAGCTTGACCTTGATGCGGTACTCGGCGAGCTGCCGGGTCATCGGGCTCTTGACGTCCTCGATGCGCACCTCACCCTCGCGCGTGACGTAGCGGAAGTCGGGGATGAAGGCGCAGATGTCCTCGCCGGCGACGGTGAGGACGTAGGAGGGATGCACGGCGAGATCGCGGATGTCGCCGATGCGCACCAGGATCTTGAGCTCGCACCAGCGGCGGTGCTCGGCCACGGAGTCGAACCACTGGCCGTCGTCCTGCACCCGGCGGCGCTGGCCGGCGCGGCCCTTGCGCGTCAGCTTGCCGATATCGAGCATGGCGGGCATGGATCAGGACGCGGTGCGCAGCTGGACCTTGGCGAGCTCGTGGATCGCCTGCATGACGCGGCGCGCGGAGGCTTCTCCCATCAGCGAGGTGCGGTTGATCCAGCGGTAGTACTGGGAGTCGGAAATGCCGGCGTGAAGCACCGCACGCTTGAGGTCGACGCCGGCGCTGCCCGCCAGGGCTCTGACCTGATCGAGATAGGTCTGCATGCGCGGCGATCATGCTGCACGGCTGCAGTCCGGTCAATATAAGGGCTCCACCTGGATGGCATCGATATCGATATGCTCGCCGCCGGCAATTTCAGCCGAGATCACGATCTTGAACGGCAGGGTCACGGGAACTTGCCGGCGCCATAGCGCCACGGCGTGGTCCCACAAGCCGCGCCAACCCGGCCGGAATACGCGCACCTCGTGCTCGACCGCGAAACGCCGGAACTCGGTCATGGGCTTACCGTGGATATCGGCATCATCGGGGTTCTCCAGGTTGGCTTCTGCTGTCGCGGCCAGCGCCCTTGCCCTGCTGAGATGGCCAGCTGCGGCAAGACGACCTGCCGCCGCCGCCGCCGCCGGAAGGGATTGACCTGACCGGCGGAAGGATCAGCCCCCGAGAGGGTCTTCCACCGGCCGGCAGGCGACGCTCTTTCTAAACCTGGCGGGCCGCGGCGCCTGGGGAGTCCTCCGGCCCCTCTCAGAGCTTGGCGTAGAGCGGCACCCAGCCCTTCGGCCGGTGCTTCCAGATGCGCTCGACGAGCTGGGTCTTGCTGATCTCGCCCTCCATCTTGAGCTTGAGCGCCTTGGCCTCGGCCTCGACCATGGACCGCGGCAGGCGCATCAGCATCACCTTTGGCCACTCGATGACCTCCAGATCCAGCGTCTTGGCGAGCTGCTTGCGCAGCGTGCCGCCGGGCGCATTGGCGATCTGCAGCGCCACCATGGCGGCCAGCGTTCCGGTCTTCGTCACCGCCTCGAGCACCGGACGCACCGCCGCAGTCACGTCGTCGTGCGTCTTGGTGCCGAAGTACTGGAACCGCACCAGGTCGGCGAGATGCTCGGCGAGCAGCTCGGGGTTCTTCGCCATGTGGGCGACCAGGGCCGCGCGGTGGAGCTCGGCAAGATCGAGCTCGAAGGCCCGGCTGACCTCGCCAGCGTGGACCTTCTCGCCGGCCTCGGCCTTGGCGGCGACGTCCTTCTTGACCTTCTCCTTGGCCTTCTGCTTCTCGCCCTTGAGCGAGATCGAACGAAGCTCCTGAACCTCGCCGCTGGGCAGGATCGACAGCACAAGCCCGACGTGCCTCTTCTCCTTCTCCTTGTCGTCGGCCACGCGGTAGGCCGTGAAGTAGCCGGCCTCCGGCACCATGCTTACGAACTCCCAGGCACCGCTGCGCTCGAGATCGGCGCGATGGCCGGTCAGCCACAGCATCTGGCACTGCATGGCGTTGTTGTAGTCGACGAAGTAGGGACCGGCGGGATTGCCGTCGCCGTCGGTGTCGAAGAAGTCCTCGGCGGTCCCGAACGTCTCCGGATCCTCGAAGCGCGCGTGCTTCACGTAGAAGCGCTTCTCGTCCTTCCCCAGGCTGCGCGCGGCGCCGGCGACATTGCCGTTCCACTCCTTGCCGAGCTTGAGCGCCTTGGCGACCAGCTTGGGATCATGCAGCCGGGCGAGCGCGATGGCGTCCTGGTACTGGATCTCGCCCTTGCGGAAGGCCTCGCGCGCCTTGGCCGGCAGCGCCGTGAGGATCAGGCGCTGCTTGACGAAGCGCTCGCTGACATTGAAGGCCGCCGCGATGCCCGGCAGGTCCTTGCCGTTGCCGGCGAGCTCGGCGAAGGCCTCGGCCTCGTCCATGGGATGCATGTCGAGGCGGATGGCGTTCTCGGCCAGCGCGATCTCGAGCAGCTTGTCGTCGTCGAGGCCCTCGGGCAGGACGTGGCAGGTCACGGTGGTCGCCGGATCGTCGAGCTGCTGCAGGGCTCTCAGGCGGCGGTTGCCGGCGATGACGTCGTAGCCCTCGCCGTTGGGCGTCACGACCAGCGGCTCGATCAGGCCGTGGGCCTTGATCGAGGCGAGCAGATCGTCGATGCCGTTGCGGCCCGCTCGCGGGTTCTTCGGCCAGGGCTTCAGCGCACTCAGCGCAATGTGCTCGATCTTCATCAGCGGTTCTCCTTGGAGATTTCAGAGGCAAGGCGGTCGAGTGGATTGCAGCGCCCGTCGATGGCGCAGCAGCCATAGCGCACGGCGTCGAGCGCGGTCTGATCGCACCAGCCGCAGGCATGGGTGCGCAGCCAGTGGATGCTGCGACCGGTCTTCTCTGCCGCCTGCCGTGCCGTGCAGGACATCAGCAGTCCTCCTCGCGCCGCTCGCGCAAGCGCTCGTAGGCCTCGTCCGGGTCGCGTCCATGGACGGGGCAGTTGCGGTCGACGACAGTGTGCGGCGGATCGACGTCGTTCGACCAGACGGTCGACCAGGTGCAGCTGCAGCCCTCGGCCCGCGCCGCGGGGCTGCAGGGCTCCATCTCGCCGTCCTCCTCGTCCTCGCGGCCGCTCTCCATGGTCACCTCCTATCGGCACTATCGGCCCTGACGGCGGGGTCTCCGACGGCACAAAACCGGGTGTCTAAACAGGGGGGGTAAAGACACTTTCTTCATGGTGTGCCGCCCAGCAGCTTGATCAGCCTGCGGCATTCGCCTTTGGTCAGGAAAAGCAATGCCGACGAGGCATAGCTGTCGCTCGCCATCATGATGCAGCCGCCATGGGCCAGCGTCACGATGCTGATCGTCGACCTTTCCACATCGCCGGGCTTCTGCTTGAGCCGCAGGATCTTTTCGCGCTTGGTCATTCGGCGGCGGCGGCGGCGGCCTGCAGAGCCGCGCGCAGCCTCGCCTTCTCGACCAGGTAGCCGGTGCGCTTCTCCGCCTGGCTGGCGGCCCACACCAGCACCGCCGGATCGTCTTTCAATATCGCGATGTACTCCTGCAGATAGCCGACGTGCTGCAGCTCCTGCGTGGCCGGCAGGCCGAACGCCGCCATGCTCATGGCGCTGGTGAGCTCGGCGCACAGCTCCTCGCGGGCATAGGCCACGGCGCGCTCGGTGCGGCTCTCGCCCCGCGGCTCGCGCCCGACCCGCGTCGGATGCCCGGCCGCATGCCCGGCCTCGTGCAGGATGGTGGCGAGATAGGCGTCCTCGCCCGTGAACGCCTTGAACTCCGGCATGCCGATCTGGTCGAGCATCGGCCGGTAGCATGGGATATTGCTAGCAACCATGCCGCCGGCGAGCTTCATCTCCTCGAGCGCGCCGACGATCTCGGCCGGCACGCAGTCGGGCTTCCAGTCGCCCTCGGCGACCCTGGCGGCCTCGGCCAGGTCGGGCGGCAGGTTGGCGATCTGCGCCACGTTGTAGACCGCATAGGTGCGCCCGAAGTAGCTCGGCTTGGCCTCGGCGCCGGGCGTGTCCTTCTGCACCGTCTTGCCGTCGCGCACATAGCGGGCGCTCTCGCGAAAGACGACGACATACGAGCTCTCCTGGCCGTGATGGCGCCAGTCGTCGGGCGAAAGCGGCACGCCGCCGTCGACGCGCGCGAGGCGCACCCCGTCGGGGTCCTTGGCGGGATTCATCTGCCTCAATTGATTTGTCGTCACGAAGGCCGGCGACTTCCACTCGTGCGCCCACATTTCCATGCTGAGGAAGAAGTTGTTGACCCCGGTGTAGACGCCGCGATGTCCGTCGCGCACACGGCGCACGACATTGAAGGGTGCGCCGCCTCTCTGCTCGAAGGGACAGATCCAGGGGATCTTGCCCTGCTCGAGCTGCTTGATGATTCGATCCGCGACCGTCTGACACAACGATCGGACGCTGTCGCCAAAGACGACGGCCATTGCTTCATTCTCCAGGTTGGTATCCTTCGCAAATGGAGAGCGGGGTCTTCTCTCCCCGCCCTCCTGATGCCTCGCCATGTCTAGCCGTGCCGAACCAAGCCGAGCCAAGCCCCGTTCCGCCTTGCCGCGCCCGGCCGCGCCTGACCCTGCCATGCCTTGCCATGCCCCGCCTTGCCAGGCCATGCCTTGCCTCGCCGCGCCTAGCCCTGCCACGCCGTGGAAGGCCGAGCCGTGCCGCGCCGCGCCATGCCCTGCCTTGCCTCGCCAGGCCGTGCCACGCCTTGCCCTGCCACGCCTCGACTCGCCCCGCCGTGCCTCGCCGTGCCACGCCCGGCCACGTCCCGCCAAGCCTGGACTCGCCACGCCTTGCCTGGCCAGGCCAGGCCGCGCCTTGCCATGCCTCGCCTTGCCATGTCTCGCCCTGCCGAGCCTCGCCCTGCCGTGCCCGGTTGCACCTCGGCCTGCCGCGCCGCGCCTCGCCTAGGAAACCTTGAAGGCCACCAACATGAATCGGCCGTAGGTCGGTCTGAAATTTCCGATTCCGACCAGCCTGCCGGTCTCGCTGATCAGCTGGTTGAGCAGCCCGGGGCTGATGTACTCGGGCAGCAGCACCTGGAAGTCGAAGCTGACCTTCCAGCCCGGCTTGAAGGCCGGCCGCGTGCGCGTCACCCGGGCATTGTTGAGCCCGACGCCGCGCTTGTCCTCATAGTCCCAGGTGGTCTTGCCCAGGCTGGCGAGCTCGGTCAGCGCCACGACGCCGGCGGTCACCATGTCCATCGCCATCTTGCGCTTGCTGCGCGGGTCCTGGTGCGAGCGGGCCGACTCGATGATGCCCTGGCGCAGGTACTCGCCCGGGACGCAGATCTCGTTCGCGTCGTTGCGCCAAACGTAGGCCTCGCAGTCGTCGGTGGTCTTCATCTCCGAGCCCTTGGGGGCCGCGTTGCGGGCCTCGACGTAGTCCGGGTTGTAGCGGTGGAACAGGAAGGCCGCGGTGCCCTCGATGGTCACCTGCGCGATGTAGGGCTTGCCGTTCTGGATCGTGGTCTTGCCGGCGTTGGTCGGCACCTCGCCGCCGATCTCGGTGATCTCGGCCTTCTTCTTGCGTGGCATCTCGGTTCTCCAGGTTGAGGCTCAGCGGATCTCGAAGCCGCCGCAGTCCTTGAGGAAGTTCACCCACTCCTGGAAGTGGTCGAGCTCGAGCACGTACCAGGTCTCATACGGCCGCATCTTCGTCATGACGCCGCCGGGGCCGGGACGCTCCTCGTCGGGCATGGCGTCAAGCGCCGCCCGCCTGACCGCGAGCAGCACCGCCAGCTTGCCGCTGTCGATCAGGTGCTGCAGCACCTTGGCGAGGCGCTGGCTGTGCTCGTCGTCAAGCCCGTCGCCATCGTTGTAATGCCAGCCTTTGCAAGGCTCGCAAATGCGCGGCGCCACCTCCTGACAGAGGATCGCGATCGGGCGCCAGCTCCAGACGGAAGCGAGGAAGTACTCGCCCGCCTTGCTGCGCGGCGCCTTGCCGTAGACGTCCATGCCCATAGTTTTTGCTCCAAAAGGTCCGAGTACGTTCGACGGAGCGGGGTCTCCGACCTTAGTAGCAGTTGACGGTGCAGTGATTGCCGAAGCAGCAGCTCTGGCAGATCACCACGCGGTTGCCCACCCACACCGTACTGGTCGTGCACGCGGCATAGGCGGCGGTGGTGGCGGCGAGCAGCAGCGCTGCCGCGAGCAGGATCTTCATGTGACGGACTCCAGGGCTTCGAGGACACCGGCCTCGGTGATGCGGTAGTTGACGGGGTCGTCGCTGGCGACGGCGCGCGTGGCGCGCACCGCGAACCAGCGCATGCTGAGATCGTCGGCCCAGCGCTGGGCCTCGGCCTCGGTGGCGAAGCGCACGGCGTTGCCGTACCACTTGCCGGAATCGTCGGTCTGGACCTCGGGTGCGAAGCTCATGCGACGCCCTCCTCGCTGTAGCAGCCGTGATGAATGCGGACGTCCGCCAGCAGGCGATTCCACAGCTCCGTGAGCACGCGCTCGCGCGCCATGCAAGGCTCGGCATCCTCCGGGCAGGCGCACGCCTCGTGGCCGGCGAGCGCCGCGCCGTCATGCAGCGCCTCGACCACGAAGCGCAGCTCCTGCGGACTCAGCCGCTCGAGCTGAGACAGGAACAGCGGCAGATTCTTGTGGATCATGGATGGACTCCCGGACGGTAGCTGCCCTGGTGGCGGCCGCGGGGACGAGCGCCCCGCCCCGCCTTCCAGAGCCAGCGGATGGTGGAAAGCCCGCGGACGAGGTCACCCAGCGTGAGCAGCAGGGACACCGCGTTCGCGAGCGCAAAAAGATAAGGGCGCGCCAGCTGAAGAGCCGACGCGCCCCACCCGAGCAGATGACTCACCAGGGAACGTCGGCGCCGAGCGCGGCGCTGCTGCCGGCGCTGCCGACGTCGCCGGCGCCGATCTCGCTCTCGTCCGGCACGGACTCGGCCGCCGCCTTGCCGCCGCCGCCGAGCAGCTGGAACTGCCCTCTCGGGCCGATGATCACTTCCGTGATCCAGCGCTCCACCCCGGAGGGGTCCGTGTACTTGCGCGTGCGGATGCTGCCCTCGACCGCGACCTGCTTGCCCTTCTTCGCGTAGGGCTCGAGGACCGACACGATCAGGCCCTCGGCGTAGGTCACGATGCGGTGGAAGTCGGCGCGGGTGCGGCGCTCGCCGCTCGCCTTGTCGATCCACGAATCATTCGTCGCCAGTCTGAGATTGGCGACCTTGCCGCCGGTGGGGAGCTGGCGGATCTCGGCATCGGCAGTGAGATTGCCGATGAGGGTCACTCGATTCATTTCGGTTCTCCAGGTTCGTTCGACTCGACGTAAAATCAGGCGGGGTCTTCATCCTCCTTTCAGGGTGCAAGGCGAAGGACGAGATCCTCCGCCGAGTAGACCTTCATGGCGCCGCACGCGGCACAGCGATAGCCGCGGGCATCGGCCTCGCCGACCTCGTGCTCCTCGCCGCAGGCGATGCAGACGCCGAGCAGCTTCTCCAGCGTCATCGCTTCGACGGCGAGTGCGAGGACGCGCTTCAGTGTCACGCTCTCGTGCAGGCCGACGAGCGCCGGCCTTCGCGTTGCCACGTCCTTCATGGCAGCGTCTCCTTTGGCTGTGGATAATCTAGATTGGAACGATTACAGACGCACCTGTGCAGGGCCTACGGCCTGGGGTGACGCAGCGCATGACACGGGCTGCACAGCCACAGGACATCCAGTGGCTTGCTGTAGTCCTCGTGATGCGCCTCGATTCGACCGATGCCGCCACATGTCATGCAGGCCGTTGCGCGCTGCAGATCGCCGCGTCTCAAAGCTCGCCCGACAGCGCTGCGGACGATCTGCTTCTTCGCGTAATCAGGCGCCTTCTGGCGATTACGCGGCCCACGTTTCTGAGCACGTGTCGCTGTCCGATGACATTCCTTGCAATATGGATAGAGCCCGTCCTTGCGAGCGCGCTCTCGATTGAAGTCAGCCTCGAATCGCTCTTCGCCGCACTTGACGCACCGCTTCATCCCGCACCTCCATGATGGATCGTGCAGGGTTGACTACTATGAGCCAGTTCGCAAGTCTTGCAACTGTACCTTGCAGGGCTCATTCCGGGCCCTCCGGGCCCCAGGCGCCCAGCTCCCTGCCCGGGAGCGGAACTATCGGGGGGTCCGGGGCGTGCTCCGCCCCGGCTGGAACAGCAGAAAGGGCGGATGTCGCGGGGGAGGAGTCGTCCCCGCAGCACCCGCCCTCTCGCCTCGCCCGCTTACGCCGTCACGGGCGGGGTCTTCTCGGTTTCCGCCGCCGCCGCTGCCCGAAGGTCCCACACGAAGCAGCGCGGCAGCTTGGCCGCCAGATCCGCCAGGGCCTGCGTCGGCCCGTGCTCGCGCGCACCCGCCAGGATGACCGCATGCGGCTGCGCCGCCTGGAGCATCCGTTCGTTGCGCCGGAACGGCCCGGCCTTGCCGTCCTCGGCCTTGAGCTGGAAGCGCACCAGCTGCACGCCGTTCGCCACCGCGAAGCGGTTGACCTGGGCCGGCACGCCCAGGTCGTAGTCCGTGCTGTAGAGCGTCAGCGCCGGATACTTTGTCAGGACCTGCTGCAACCGCTCGACCAGGGCGGGGTCTTCCGTTCCGCCGCCGGCGATCACCACGCGCTGCGTCGCGCGCGGGTCGAGCGGCGTGTAGATGTGCACGGTCTGCAGGGTCGCCCCCGCCAGCCCCAGGAGGTGCGCCCGGTCGGTCTTGATGCGCTGCGTGGTCTGCCAGCCGGCGCCCACCATGAGCGTGTAGGTTGCACGGGCGGCGTGGAAGACCTGGAGGTAGAACTCGGCCTGCTCCTGGCGCTCCAGGACGTCCTCCTCGGCGCGCGCGATCGCCACACCGTCGATCTCGCCGCCGACGTTGCCCTCGGTCAGCTCCTCCAGGCGGTCGCGCGCCGCCCTCTCATCGCGGTCGGCCCGCGCCCAGCGGCGCTCATAGGCCGCGCACGCCGCATCCAGCGTCTCGGTCACCACGCCGGATCTCATCCAGGCACCGCTTTCGGTGCGCCGCGCCCGGCGCGGCCAGCGGTCGGCCAGGGTGCCGAGCTGCTGGAAGATGTCCCGCGCCGCGAAATAGACCCCGCGCGCGTCTCGCGGAAACGCTCCGTCCTGGTAGCTCGCCAGAGCGCTCTCCAGGTCGCTCGCCGCCGGGGCCATCGACGGCTGCTCGGCCAGGCCGCGGGTCTCCGCGGAGCGTGCCGCGACACTGTGCGAAGCCGCCTCGGCGGCGGCGACGTCGGCATAGCGCGCGGTCGCCTTAGCGCTGGCCGCCTTCTGCTCGGTGGTCGGCGCCAGGAGCTTCTCGATCTGACGCTCCAGCGTCATGGTCGGGACCTGCTGCAGCCCGACGTCGTAGCCGGCGTCCTTCTTCGCGAAGCGCGTCGGCTGCCGGGTCTTCTGCGTCAGCCACGGGAGCGGCGGCTGCTGCTCCTCCTGGCGCCAGGCGCGCTCGTGCAGCACCTGCTCGGCGCGGGCGCGCAGCACGCGCTGCTCGCGGGCGGCCTCGCGGATGTACTGCTCGGCGTCGGTGACAAAGGCGAACTGCTGTGTGATGGTTCGCAGGGTCATAGCGGACTTCTCCAGGGGTTCGTTCATGGCCAAGGGTCGGGGGAGGGGTCGATCCCTCCCCCTTCCCGCTCTATCCGCCTATTGGGGCGGGGTCTCCATCAAGCTGCAAACCTCCCAAGGCCGGGCCGGCGCCTTGAGCCAGGCCCGCTGCTTCATGAGCAGCTGGCCCAGGACATTGCGGCCCTCGCCGCTATGTGCGTCGACGCCCCAGAAGCGGTCGCCCCAGTGGTTGCCTTCGCGCAGCTCGGCATCGCCCGTCGCAAGCAGGCGATCTGCCAGCGGCGTATCGGGGGCGAACTTGGCCGCGAGCAGGTAATCCATCACCCGCACGCGACACTCGTCCCAATTGGGATCGATCTCGAAGGGGATGGTGCGCGCGAGGCGCTTGGCCTCGCCCGGCGTGCGCGCCTGCTGGATCGCGTGAAACGCCGGGCAGTCGTCCCAGGCGGCGATCTTCGCGCACTGGTAGGCGTGCTCGACGCTGCGGAAGGTCCAGCCGGCGTAAATGATGCGCACGAGCCAGAAGTTCGACAGGAAGCGGTGCTCGCCCCTGAATTCGCTGATGATTTCCATGTGCAGACTCCTCAGGTGGACGGGGCGGGCACCATGCCCGCCCCCGATCTCAGTCATAGAGCCTCTGTTCGGCCTCGACGCCGGCGTCCCCGTAAGGCCGCCAGACGGGGACGCCCGCCTCGCGCGCCAGCCGCATCATCATGTGCGTCCCCCGCCCGCCCGGGAACCCAACGACGCCGACCGTGGCGCCCTCGGCCCGGCGCGCCAGCAGCGCCCGCAGCATCTCGCTGTTACGCAGGAAGCCCGCCCGGCGGCCGTGCGCCTTCCAGTCGGCGGGAAAGCGATGGCGAGGCAGGCCCATCGCGCTCGCCCAGCAGCCCGCCAGGGTGTCCGCACCAGCGCAGGTGCCCTCGATGACCTCCAGCCGATGGCCGCGGGCGACCTCCCTCTGCAGTAGGAGCGTCATCGCCTTCTCGACGGCCTGGCGGTCGGTGTAGGACCGGCCGCCGCACGCAATGACGACAGTGATCATCGGGGACCTCCATACCGCCGCTCCAGGGTCTCGACCAGGCTCGGCCGCGCCGGCGGGGTCTCCGGCTCCCAGGTCGCCGTCATGCCCAGGATCCTGATCGGCCGGGCGGCCGCTGCCCGCCGCCAGGCCCGCGACCAGCGCTCGCGCAGCCGGCCGGCCTGGTACGCCAACCAGCAGCAGGCCGCCGCCGCCGCCGCCAGAATCACGATGTAGATCAAGAGGTAGAGCGCGAGCATGAGCGTCAGGGCGGCAAGCAGGATCGCCGCCAGCTTGAGTGCGATGGTCTTCATGGGGACTCTCCAGGTTCGAGGTTCGGGATTTCAAAAAAAAGAACAGATTTCTCAGAATCTTGAGGGGTCCGTGGGATGGTGGGTGCCATCCCCGAAGCGCTGTGGCCGTTGATACCCACCGCTGCTGTGGCGCAGAAGGGGTCGCCTGGGCTTCATCCGGGACCAGTTCGGCATCTCCATATGACGGGGCCGTTATGATCCCCCCAAGCCGGGGGACCAGACGAGGGAGGGAGCCCGCTTGGGCGACCGACCGGTCCGTCAATCTGAATGTGAGGGACAGCCCCCATCCCCCCACTCCCCTGGAACGACCACATTCTGATTGACGGACGGCTGGGCCTCCGGCGCCGTGGGGGTCAGAATGGCTTCGTCATAAGGAGGAGACGTCGAGCTGGTCCCCTCCGGATGATGACCAGGCGACTTTGCGCCACCCCCGGCAGCGGCGGGTATCAATGGTCGCGGCGCTTCTGGAAAGGGGTGGCATCCACCATCCCGCGGACCCCGAGATCCCGGGAAAGCTCCTCCGGAAACATGCGCCCGGGGCCTTGCCCGGCACAGCTCCCGGCGGCCAATGACCCCAGGCGGCGCAAGCAAGGACTGAAAACTACGCCACTTGGGACATAGCCCGGATCGTCACCCAGGGCCGCGCCGCGCGGCCCGTAGGGCGGAGACGCGGTTCCTCCGCGGCTCCGGGAGCGAGTCCGCGAGCGACTAGAGCCGGTGAACGCTCCCGATCGTTCCGGCCCCGTAATGAAAAAAGGTCCGCTAAACGGAACGACATTTCTGCAACACTTGCCCCCTATCCCCTTGACCAGGCACGTGGCATATCTTTCACACTTGACAGAATCCATCCACAAGCGCCCCGCTTCCCCCTCGCGCGCGCGCCCATCCCAGAGCCAAGCGATGTCAAGCACAGAGCCGCCGCCGCCAGCCGCCCAGAACGATGCACAACTCGGCGAGATCCTCCCTCCCCTCGTCACCAAAGCCTCCGCCGAACGCAAGATCTCCCGCAAACTCCGCTACGCAATCGGGCAGGTTGCTCTCGGCTCCTCCATCTGTGCCGCCGCCAAAGCCGCCGGCATGCACCGCAACGGCCTCACCGATGCCCTCAAGCGTCCGCAAGTCATTGCCATGCTTGAGCAAACCATCCGCTCCAACCTCGCCGCCTCCGCCGGCAAAGCAGCCATGCGGCTCGATAGCCTGATCACAAGCGCTCGAAGCGAATACGTGCAGCTCGAAGCGAGCAAGGCTGTTTTGGACCGCGCAGGCTATGGAACTGTGGCTACTACGGGCGTTGCGGGCGACGTCGTGATCCAGATCAACCTCTAGCGTAGGTTGCACCTACCCCCAAGGGGGGCGGGGTCTCCTGGTCTTCGCTGGCGCTTCCCCAGAAGCGCCTGCGCTGCAGGCACGTCCTGCTCTGTCCTCGCGCTCACCGGTGGTGAGCGCTCGGGGTTATGGGCCTGCATCAGGCCTTTCTTGCGTGCCACAGGCGAAGAGGTCGGGAACCACGGCGAGGGAGACCCCCGGCGAAGACGGGGGTCGAAAACGAGCACGTGGTCCGGGGACCCCGCTCCCCCTCCATAAGTTTCCCTCAAAAAGCGCCCGGTAGTTTTTCCCGGCGAAGGTGATCAACGCTGGGCTGCAGCGGGATTACTTTCTCGACCGGTTATTCATGCCTCTGGGCGGCGGCGGCGGCGGCATTAGGGAGTGTAATGAGCTACCGGGTTACAACCGGGGCAGGATTCTTCTGCCCTTTTGGTGAGAGTTGCGACTGTGGCACAGGCGCTTTCGGCGATTCGTGCCAGGGCCTGGAAGCGTCTGCTGGTGTGCTGGAGGGAGGCGAGTTGGGAGCGTTTCGGCTTGATCGTAACGACGGCCAAGACCCGTTTCGGGTCGTGTTTGGCGCGTTTGAGGATGACGGCGTGTCCGAGGAGCTCGCCGTGGGCGGCGCGGGCGGAGCGGATGGCGACGATGGTCTTGATGCCGTGCCAGTTCTTGCGGCGGACGAGGATGACGGTTTCGCCGATCTTGAAGGGGTGGCGGTGCGCGTCGTCGATCCAGTGGGAGGCCATGGTGCTTGTCCTCGGGTGGAAGCCTTCTGCATACTTGCAGAGCGGTGATGATCGAGGAAGCGCCCATGGCGTTGCGGGCGGTGATGGGACCTGCGGAAGTGACGTTGCGTGCCGAGCGTTTCGCGGTGCTCAGCGTGGAGATCGACGTGGCGTGGCAGCCGGCCGAGGATTTCACGCAGCGCTATGTCGGCATCCTGGATGCGCTCTCGCGGCTGGTGGAGGTGGCGGGGGTGAGGCAGGCCTCGTACAGCTGCACGTCGCGGCCGGAGCGGAGGCTCACCACGATCGTGCTCGAGGGCCGGGTGCCGGTGGAGCCGGAGTCGTGACGAAGCCGCCGCCGCCGGTCGCCCATACCTTGAAATACGAGCCGCCGGGCGAGACCATCCGGGCTTTCATGCGCTCCGACGCCTGGGTGCGCGGAATCAGGGGACCTGTCGGCTCCGCCAAGAGCTCGGCGTGCGTGATCGAGATCTTCAGGCGGGCGCTCGGCCAGGCGAAGGACCAGAGCGGCCTGCGGCGCAGCCGCGCTCTCGTCATCCGCAACACCGGTCCCGAGCTCAAGACCACGACGATCAAGACCTGGCTCGACTGGCTGCCCGAGCGCGTGTTCGGCCGCTTCAACTGGAGCCCGCCGTATTCGCATCGCATCTTGAAGGGCGAGATCGACCTCGAGGTGATCTTCCTGGCGCTCGACAGCGAGGACGATCAGCGCAAATTGCTTTCGCTCGAATGCACCTTCGCCTGGATCAACGAGGCGCGCGAGATCCCGAAGGCGGTGCTCGACACGCTCACCTCGCGCGTCGGGCGCTTTCCGTCCATGAAGGACGGCGGCTGCACCTGGGCGGGTATCATCATGGACACGAATGCCATGGAGCCCGACCACTGGTGGCCGCAGATGAGCGGCGAGGCGCCGGTGCCGGAGGACGCGGACCCGGTCGACGCCGAGGCGATGGTGAAGCCGCCGGGCTGGGAGTTCTTCGTGCAGCCGCCGGGCATGCTGGAGGTGAGGGACGGCCGCGGCGAGTTCGTGCGCTACGAGGACAATCCGGGCGCGGAGAACAAGGCCAACCTGCATCCCGAGTACTACGCGCGCATGACCAGCGGCAAGATGCGCAGCTGGGTCAATATCTACGTGATGAACCGGCTCGGCGTGACGACCGATGGCAAGGTGGTCTACCCGACGTTCCGGGACGACAAGCACGTCGCGGTGAAGAAGCTGCAGCCGATTCCGAGCCTGCCGCTCCTGGTGGGCGTCGACTTCGGACTGACGCCGGCGGCGGTGATCGGGCAGCGGCTCCGCGGCCGCTTCCTCATCTTGAAGGAGGTCGTCGCGACCGAGATGGGCGCGGTGCGCTTCGCGGCGCACTTGAAGGGCGTGCTGGCGGAAATGCTCGGCGACATGGAGCGGCGCCTCGACGGCGGCCCGACCGGCGATCTCGGCGCCAGCATCTGGGGCGATCCCGCCGGCGACCAGCGCGCCCAGACCGACGAGGAGACGCCCTTCATGATCTTCAGGGCGGCCGGCCTTCCCATCGTGCCGGCGCCCTCGAACGACTTCGTGATGCGCATCGAGTCCGTGACGCTGCTGCTCGAGCGCATGGTCGACGGCGAGACCGCGCTGCTGCTCGATCCATCCTGTCGCATTCTCCGCGCCGGCTTCGCGCGCGGCTATGCCTATCCGAAGGTCGCGGCCTCCGGCGGAGCGCGCTATGCCGACCGGCCGAAAAAGGACCGCTACTCTCACCCGCACGACGCGCTCCAGTATCTCGTGCTGGGTGCCGGCGTCGGGCACCAGCTCATCACGCGCCCTGGCGCGAAGATCAGGCCCATCGTGGCGCCGCGCGGCGGTAACATCTGGCAGCGGCGCGAGGCTGCCCGGTCCCGCTATCGATGAGCACGCGATGCGCATCTTCTACAAGTGCGACTGCATGACGGCCGAGGTCGGCATCGAGTTGCGCGAGCGCTCCGATCACGAGGACGTCGGCGCCTGGGCGCGCGAGATCAAGCAGGCTCTGGCGGCCGATCACGACAAGCGCTCGCCGCGCTGCGTGCGCGCCTCGACCCTGCTGCTGCGCGGCCACATGATGTCCGAGTAGCCGGTGGAGCGCATCGGCACGCCGGCCTCGCTCGGCGGCAACGCCGAGACCTGGCTCGTCGTCTTCCTCGACACCCTCGCCCCGCGGCGCTGGTGGCACCGCCGGCTCAGGCCCGGCTACGGCCACTGCCTCGCCTTCGGCTACGACGGCCGCTGCTGGCTGCAGGTCGATTGCCTGTTCAACTTGCTCGACGTGCGCTCCTTCACCAGCGCCGAGATGCCGGTCGTGCTCGAGAATCTGGCGCTGCAGGGCGCCACCTGCCTGGGGCTGGAGCGCGAGATCGGCAAGGTGCGGCCGCGCGTCTTCTTCTACTGCGTCTCGACCGTCAAGCACCTGCTCGGGTTGCAGTCTCTCGCCATGACCCCCTGGCAGCTGTATTGTGCGCTCGAACGGCGCGGCGCCCGCAAGATCGATCTGGGCGTATTGCTCGAAAGCGATACGCCCTTCAAGGAGGCTCTCCTGCCATGAGCACCCACGTCATGATCGCCAGCCCGAGCAACAGCCTGCACGGCCTGCTGGTCTGGACCGAGAAATGCGATGCCGACGGCAACTGGAACCGGGTCGGCGAGCCGGTAGCCGTGGCCTCGAACGAGACCGCGGCGCCGCTCTACGCCGACGCCCGTACCCGCTTCGTGGTCGAGGAAGCAGCCCGCGCCCAGCCCGACAACACCCTGCCGGGGACCAAGTAGATGGGCTCGCTGTTCGGCGGCGGCGGCAAGGCCGCCAGGATGCAGGAGGAAGCCGCGCGCCAGCAGGCCGCGGCGCTCAAGCAGCAGACCGAGCTGGAGGCCAAGCAGGAGGCCGAGCGCGAGGAGCTCAAGGCCGAGGAGGACAAGACCAAGGAGGACCTCGAGACCCGCCGCCGGCGGCTCGCGTCGGGCCTGATCGGCCGGCGCTCGCTGTTCACCGCCGACGAGACCGGCTATGCGAGGCCCTCGACGCTCGGAGCCATGTGATGGGCGACACCGCGGGCGCCCCGCCGCGCCGTCCGAATCTCCAGTCGCAGCAGCAGACCATGGCCGCGACGCCGGGCGCCCAGGCGATCGCCGAGCAGGCCGCGGCCACGCCCGACTCGGGCTTCGACCCGCTGATGGAAACCAAGAAGCGCATCGCCAGCGGCATGGCCGGACGGCGCTCCCTGTTCGGCGCCGGCAGCCCGCAGTCGCCGCTTGCCTCTGTACTCGGTGCCGGCTGATGCCCGCAGTCAAGATCAAACATGACGACGACGGCGGCGACGTTGTCCCGTCGAGCATGGTGCGCGACAAGCTCTATAGCGGCGAGGACGCGTACTTCAGGGCCAATCCCCACGTTGCTGGCATGGCGGCCGACGACGACATGGTGATCCTCAATCCCTATTCGTCGAAATCGGTCAATCGCAAGGCCGTGATGCTCAATGAGGCCGCGCGCATCGTCATGCGCACCGAAAATCTGACGCCCGACTTCGACCTGACGCCCGAGCAACGCCGCAGCCTTGCCGGCACCGACTACGAGAACGCCTCGCCTGACGACCAGCGTGCCACTATTGCCGCGCGCATCATGTCGGGTGATCCCAGCGGCGGCCGTCCGACCTCGCCGCAGTCCCAGTTCATCGTCCAAGTGCGCAACGCGCTGCGCAAGCGAGCTCGCTGATGCCCGACGCTTCGTCATACGCATCCTCTCCAGGCGGCGGCGGCGGCGGCTCTTCCTCGCCGGACGACAAGCTCGGCCGCCTGATGCGCCGCTTCCAGCAGGCCAAGACCGACCACCAGCACTGGCACGATCTCTGGGACCAGTGCTACACGTTCGCGCTGCCCGCGCGGAAGGGCTTCACCGACACCAAGACCGACGGGCGCAAGCTCACCGACCGCATCTTCGACATGACGGCGGCGGTCAGCCTCCAGGAGTTCGCCAGCCGTCTGCAAGCGGGAATGACGCCGACGTTCGCCCGTTGGAGCAAGCTTATGCCCGGCGAGCAGATCGCCGAGCAGGACCGCGCCGCGGTCGAAAGCAACCTCGAGAAAATCACCGAGGCCGTCTACCGCGTCATCCACCGCTCCAACTTCGACAGCCAGATCCACGAGTGCTATCTCGATCTCGGCGTCGGCACCGGCTCGCTGCTCGCCGACGAGGACGAGCAGGAGCTCGTGCGCTTCACCGCCGTGCCGCTCACCGAGGTCTATCTCGACCGCGGACCCTTCGACAGCCTCGACGGCCGCTTCCGCTATCGCGAGATGACCGTGCGCGAGTTCAAGCAGACCTGGCCCAAGGCCAGCCTGCCCGACGGCTTGCGCGAGAACAGCGATAGCGTGCTCGAGCGCAAGGTCTGCGTGGTCGAGAGCACCACGCGCGACTGGAACGAGCGCGACGACGAGGTCCACCAGTACTGCGTCATCCTGGAGAAGGAGCGCCACGTCGCCTTCGAGGCCGAGTACCGCGGCGCCGGCAGCTGCCCGTGGATCAATTTCAGATGGAGCAAGGCCGCTGGCGAGACCTATGGCCGCGGACCTCTTCTTCTCGCTCTGCCCGACGTCAAGGTCGCCAACCTCGTGGTCGAGATGACGCTCGACTACGCCGAGCTCGCCCTCGCCGGCCTGTGGCAGGCCGACGACGACGGCGTGATGAATCCCGACACCATCACGCTCACGCCCGGCACCATCATTCCCGTGGCCGCCAACAGCCGCGGCCTCCAGCCGCTCCAGCCGCCCGGCCAGTTCGACGTCAGCCAGCTGCTGCTCGAGAACCTCCGCGGCAACATCAAGCGCGCGCTCTACGACGAGATGCTCGGGCCGCCGACCGGCACGCCCATGAGCGCCACCGAGGTCAGCGAGCGCAGCGCCGATCTCTACCGCCGCATCGGATCGGCCTATGGCCGCCTCCAGCAGGAGCTCGTCCAGCCGATCATCCGCCGCGTGCTCTACATCCTGCGCAAGCGCGGCCTCGTGAAGGTGCCCTCGCTCGGCAAGGGCATGATCGAGGTCCACAGCGTCTCGCCGCTCGCCAGCGCGCAGGCCCAGGAGGACGTGCTCAAGTTCCAGCAGTTCGCCGCCATGATCGCCGGCACCTTCGGACCCCAGATGGTCCCGATGTTGATTAAACCGGGACCAACAGTGGACTGGCTCGCCCAGCAGCAGGGCGTCGCCAAGGACAAGCTCTACACCGAGCAGGAGCAGCAGGCGCTGCTGCAACAGATCCAGGGGATGGCCGGCGGCCTGGCCGGCAACCCGCAAGGCGGCGGAGGCGCACCTCCCGGAGGCGCTCCGCCGGGAGCACCCGCATGATCGAACTCTTGGTGTGGCTGGCCATCCTCGCGATCGTCGTGATCGCCGGCTGGTATGTCCTGAGCCAGGTGCCGCTGCCCGAGCCGATCCGCCGCATCGTGCTGATCGTGCTGGTCATCGTCGTCGCCGTGCTTGCCATCGGCGTCCTCCTGAATCTCACCGGCTATGGCGGCATTCCGCTGCGGCTGAACCGCTAGATGGCCGAGGAGCGCACGCCGCGCGAGCTCGGCCCCGACGGCATCAGCCGCACCGCGGAGGCCGAGCGCATCCTCAACGGCCTGTTCGTCGCCGTGTTCAACAACCCCGAGGGCAAGCAGGTGCTCGACTACCTGCGCGCCTACACGCTCAACCGCATCAACGGCCCGGAAGTCTCGGGCCGCATGCTGCGCCACCACGAAGGCATGCGTTTTCTCTTTCATGTGATCGCGGCGCGCATCGAACGAGGCATCAGACAATGAATATTCTCCGTGCCGCCGAGGGCGCCGCTTCAGGCTCCGCTGCATCGCCCGCGCCCGGGACTGCACCGGCTGCCGGCTCTGGCACGGAATCTCCCGCCGGACCCAGCGGCGCCGCGCCGGCGGGAGCTTCGCCCAACGGCAGCACGCCGCCGCCGGCCGCCCTCGCCCGGCCCGAATACATCGAGGAGAAGTTCTGGGACCCGCGCTCCGGTGTGCGCGTCGAGGAGCTCGCCAAGTCCTACGGCGAGATCCAGCGCAAGTTCTCCACCCGCATGGACGACCTCAAGAAGTCCGTGCGCTCCGAGATCGACAACGAGCGGCTCGGGCGGCGGCCGGCGGCGGCCGACAAGTACGTGGCCCAGCCGCCCAAGGGCCTGCTGCCCGAAGGCGCCGAGTTCAAGCCCGACATCAACAACCCGATGCTCAAGTGGTGGAACGAGCACGCCTGGAACAGCGGGCTCAGCCAGGAGGACTACGAGAAAGGCATCGCTGTCTACATCGAGGCCCTGGGCTATCACCAGCCCGATCCTGCTGCCGAGATCAAGAAGCTCGGCGACAACGGCCACGAGCGCGTCAATCGCGCTGCCGCCTGGGCCAAGGGCAACCTCAGCGACACCTCCTACAAGCTGGTCGAGCAGCTCGCCTCCACCGCCGACGGCGTCAAGCTGGTCGAGGAGCTCGTGCGCCTCAACAGCGGTCATGCCCAGGGTGCCGGCCCCGGCGGCGCCATCTCCGACGCGCCCTCGCTCGAAAGCCTGCAGCAGAAGATGAAGGACCCGCGCTACTACGACCCGTTCAAGCGCGACCCGATCTTCGTGCGCGAGATCGAGGACGGCTTCAAGCGCCTCGTCGCCGCCGGTGGCGGGCGCAAGGCCAACGTGCCCAGCAGCCGGTAGACTTGGCAGCCCGCTGGCTGCCGTCCTATAGTGCCGGCGCAACCGCGGCCCCGCACAGGGTAGGCGGCCCGCAAGGCTAACCGCTGATCCATCGCGACGGGACAACCGGGCTCAACCCCGTTTGAACCCAGACCCTAAGCGCTTCTGCGCTTAGGTCTTAAGAGGATCAGCCATGTCGACCAGCATCGACACCGTCTTCATGACGCAGTGGGACTCCGAAGTCTTCACTGCCTACCAGCGCAAGGGCTCGCTCCTGCGCGGCACCGTGCGCGAGAAAACCATCGTGCCCGGCGAGACCGCCAAGTTCCCCAAGTACGGCACCGGCTCCGTCGGCGCCAAGGGCAAGCACGGCATGGTGCCCGTGATGAACGCCGCGCACTCGATCGTCACCACCACCGTCTCCGACTACTACGGCGGCGAGTACATCGACGATCTCGACGAGCTCAAGACCAACATCGACGAGCGCGGCCAGGCCGCCGGCGCGCTCGCTATGGCCGCCGGCCGCAAGGTCGACGAACGCATCATCGCCGCCGCCGAGGCGATCGCGGGCTTCACCATCCCGGTCGGTACCACCGGCCTCGACAAGCCGAAGATCCTCCAGCTCGTGCAGAAGTTCCACGAGGCCGACATTCCCGAGGACGGCCAGAAGTTCTGCATTGTGGCGCCCAAGGCCTGGACCGAGCTGCTCGATCTGGCCGAGGTCAAGAGCCGCGACTACCTCACCATCATGCCGTGGGCCGACGGCTACAAGATGCTCGATTTCCTGGGCATCAAGTGGATGATGCACACCGGCCTCACCCTCGTCACCACCACCCGCACCGGCCTCGCCTGGCACCGCCCTGCGATGGGCAGCGCCTGGGTCGCCGATCTGCGCTCCAACTTCGACTGGATCGCCGAGCGTGCCGCCTACTTCGCCCAGGTCCGCATCTCCATGGAGGCTGTGGGCATCGAGGCGGCGGGCGTGTTCAAGGTCGAGTGCAAGGAGTAACCCAGATGGCTTTCGACAAGACCCGCTTCAACCAGGTCGCGCGCGCCGGCGACTGGGCGCTCTGGGTGCTCCAGACCGCCGACGCCGCCGCCGTGGCCGACGCCGCCGGCTACATCGCGCCGGCCAAGAGCTACAACGGCCTGCTCAAACCCGGCCACATCGTCCTGCGCATCACCTACACCGACACGACCTATGCCGTGCCCGCCTCCTGGGGTCTGCACATGGTCAACGCGGTGTCGGCGACAGCGATCGACATCAGCGACGAGCTCGCTGGCGTCGTGACCGACACGCGCATGGTCGAGGCCATGGCCGGGATCGAGCCGCCTCCGAGCCCGCGCCGTCCCGACGAGACGGAAGCGGCTTACAAGACCCGGCTCGAGCACGAGCACAAGGCCTGGCTCGATCAGCAGGAGGAGGCTCGCACCACCGAGCCCGGGATCGCCACCGCCGACAGGCCTCTCGTGCCGCCTCTCGGCGGCCGCCACGACAAGCCGCCTCCCGGCACGCGTCAGACCCGCTAGCTTCGCTGCCGCCTTCACGGGCCGTCCTGCTCCCGGGGCGGCCCGCCTTTTCCAAGGCAGGCCATGACCGAGACCAAATTCAGCATCGCGAGCCGCGCCTCGATCCTGGTCGGCGGCAAGCCGATCGGCAGCTTCGACGACGGCACGACCGAGTCCATGGTGGCCCAGCGGCTCTACGACATCCGCGCCCAGGAGCTGCTCGTCGAGCACGACTGGCGCTTCGCCGTCACCAGCGTGGCACTGCAGCACCTGCTCGATCCGCCGCAGTCGGTGTGGTCCGACGCCTGGCACCTGCCGGCCGACTACCTGAAGCTGCTGCGGCTCACGGTGCAGGATCGGAACCTCACCTCCTTCGAGATTCACCAGAACATGGTGTTCTGCGACGTCCACCAGGACCAGGAGCTCGTCCTCGACTACATCCGTCAGGTCGAAACCACCTGGTTCCCGCCCTACTTCGTCGTCGTGCTCGAGGAGCGCCTGTCGTCCGACTTCGCCGGCGTGCTGCGCGAGGACGCAGCCCTCGCCGGCTTCCACCGCGGCGAGGCCGCCAAGAAGCTGCTGCTCGCCAAGCGGCTCGACCGGCTCAATCAGCCGGCCAAGAAGTTCCCGGTCGGCCGGCTCAAGGCGCAGCGCCTATGAGAGGCCATCGCAAGATCATCAACAGCAACTTCTCGGCCGGCGAGCTCGACGTCAAGCTGGCGCCGCTGCGCTCCGACATCCAGGCGTGGCAGCAAGGCTGCAAGCAGCTCGTCAACATGCGCCCGCTGCTGCACGGCGGCATCACCACGCGGCCCGGCACCAACTTCGCCGCGCAGCTCGCCGGCGATGCCGCCCTGATCCCATTCGAGTTCAGCGAGACCCAAGGCTACGTGCTGGCATTCCGCGCCGGCGCCATCGACATCTTCTTCGACGACGGCACGTTCGCCACGACCGTCGGCGGCGCGCCCTGGACGCTGGCTCAAGCCAAGCTGCTGCGCTTCGCCCAGTCCGGCGACACCATGATCCTGTGCCACAAGGATGTGTCGTCCTACGTCCTCAAACGTACCGGTGCCGCGACTTTCACGCTTGCGCCGTTCACTTTCTTCCATGACGTAACGGCAAGCGGCAAACGTGCCGTTCCCTTCTACCGCTATGCGCCTGCCAGCATCACGGCAACGCCGGCAGCGGTCAGCGGCACCGGCATCACCGTGACGTTCAGCGCCGCCTGGTGGCAGCCCGCGCATGTCAACACCTACATGCGCATCCAGGGCAAGCAGACGGTCATCATGGCGGTGGTGTCGCCGACCCAGCTTACCGTCTCGATCATCGAAACGCTTCCCAGCACGACAGCGACCGATGATTGGGACGAAGAAGCATTCAGTTCCATTCATGGCTATCCACAGGCGGTGTGCTTTCACAGCGAGCGCCTCGTGTTCGGCGGCAGCCGCGACCGGCCGTCGGGCATCTGGGCTAGCCAGGTCGGCGATTTCTTCAACTTCGACCTGGGCGATGCCGGCGACGACAAGGCGATCTGGATCGGCGTCGCCGCCGACAAGGTTGTCGAGGTCCTTCACCTCGCCAGCTTCAAGCATCTCTCGATTTTCACCGACCAGGTCGAGCTCTATCAGCCCGAGGGCGACAGTCAGCCGTGGTCGCCCAAGACCGCGGCGGTCAAGCAGCAGAGCGGCTTTGGCTGCCACGGCAGCGTGCGGCCCGCGCGCTTCGACGAGGCCATCATCTTCGTCCAGAAGTACGGCCACCAGATCCGCGAGTTCCTCTATAACGCCACGTCGCAGAACTACTCGTCGGACGCGCTCTCGGTGATGAACCCGAGCCGCATCGACCATCCCGTGGCACTCGCCGCGGTCACCGCCTCCAAGGACGTTGACGAGCAGTACGCCTATGTCGTGCAGGCCAATGGCGGCATGGCGATGCTGCACAGCCTGCGCGCCCAGCGCATCACGGCCTGGAGCTGGTGCGAGACGCAAGGCGCCTTCCGCGACGTCTGCACGGTCAATGGCCGCGTCTTCGTCCTGGTCGAGCGCACCATCGCCGGTGGCCAGCGCTTCCATCTCGAGCGCCTCGACCACAGCCACGCGCTCGACTGCGCCAAGAGCTTCGCGGTCGCGATCGGCGGCACGACCCTGTCGGGCGCTTCCTATCTCGAAGGCGCGATCGCCCAGGCGGTCAATAACGGCTATGCCTACGAGCCCGACCAGATCAGCGGCGGGGTCTACACCATCGTCGACGACGCCTGGGCGGCGGCAACCAGTTTGCTCGGCCTGCCCTTCACGACGCGCTTCGAGAGCCTGCCGCCCGAGCTGCCGACCGAGGAAGGCTCGAGCCGCGGGCGCAACATCCGCGTCGTCAAGGCTGGCGTCGAGGTCCACGAGAGCATCCGCCTGGTGGTCAACGGCGAGGGCGCCAACATCACCAACATCGACGACGACTACAGCGTGCCGCCCGATGCACAGAGCGGCATGTACGACTTCGTACTGCTCGGCTTCGAGCGCGGCAGGACCGTGACTGTGACCTGCGACGTGCCGCTGCCGCTGACCGTGCTCGGCCTGGCGCTGGAGGTCGTCGTCTGATGGGCTATGTCGCAATCGCGATGATGGCAGTGTCGGCGCTGGCCACCGGCTTCTCGATCGCCGGCAACGCAGCAGCCTACCAGACCGCCAAGCGCCGCGCCGATACCGGTCTCTCGCTCTACAACCAGAACCTCCAGATGGCGCGCTCGACCGGCGAGCTTCAGGCGCAGCAGCAGTCCGCGGAGCGCACCCGGCGCTATGCCGACGTGATTTCCTCGCAGACCGCGATCTGGGCGGCGCGTGGCATCCAGCTCCAGTCGGGCACCGTGCGCAGCATCCAGGATGTCAGCACGCGGGCCTACGAGCGCGACACCGAGACTATCGAGCTCAACCGCCTCAACCGTCTGGCCTCGCTCGCCTTGCAGGGCGCCAGCGCGCAATACGAAGCGGCCTTCACCGTCGGCGCTGCGCACAGCCGCATGGTGACCGGCATCGGCCAGAGCCTGTTCAACTTCGCCTCGAGCGGTATTCAGGCCGGTTCCGGCATGACAGGCGGGTCGTCTTCGGCGGCGGCCGGCGGCGGCATGCCGAGCTATGGCAGCAGTGGCCTTGGAACGACGCCGGGCACTGGCGGCGGAGCTTATGGCGGTGCCGGCGGGCGTCCTTACTAGGAACCGATCATGCCTTCGCTTCCCGAGTTCGAAAGCCGCATCGGCGCTGACAGCTTCGCGGTCCCGGCCGCCAAGGTCGCCAGCTCGGAGGCCGAGGGCCTGTTCGGCATGGCCAGCGCCGCGGCCAATATCGCAACGCGCATGGGTTCTGCTGTCGAGCGCGAGGCCGAGCTCCACGCCGCCGAGAAAGGCGCCCAGGTCCAGGTCTACGAGCAGATGCCCGACGGCACGCAGCAGCTGCGCCCGCTCGACCAGCTGCGTGCCTGGAACTACGGCGCTGGCCGCGCCTTCAATCAGGCGCTGATGCGCAACTACATGGGCGCGGTCGAGGTCGACGCCCGCAGGGCCTTTGGCGAGATGCAGGTGCGCTACACCAACGACCCCGAGCAGTTCGGCGCGGCCTCGATGGCCTGGGTCGACCGCACCGTCGAGGCCATGCCGGAAAGCGCCCGCGGTGTCGCGCGCACCCAGCTCATGGGTCTCGCCACCGGCTTCTCCACGGCGCTGACCGAGCGCCGCAATCGCATCGCCAACGACCAGCTTTACGCGACAGCCATCACGCATGCCGATGATCAGCGGCGCGACATCTACAATCTGGCGGCCTCCAATCCCGAGGACCCCCGCATTCCCGAGGCGGTCCAGCGCTATCGCCAGACCATGCAGGACCTGCGCACGACGCATGGCGACCGGGTCAACGACATCGTGATCATGGCGGCGCAGCGCGAGCTCCAGGTCGAGCTCACCAGCAGCACGCTGGGCAACGCTGCGATCGCCGCCTACCGCCGCGGCGGCATCACCGCGGCCGAGCAGGTGATCGACCAATGGCGCCAATCCGGCGCCATGTCGCACGATCCGGTAACGGGCCGGCGCGTTGCGTCGGCGCCCGGCGCGGTACAGGCGCCCGGTACCGTTCACGTTCCGTCGGAGCGCGTGCAGATCGAGCGCTATGCCCGCGGCCTGGCGCGCGATCTCGAGCAGCGCCGCCAGACCGGCCGCGCGCTCTCCGAGCAAGCGCAGCAGGAAGAAGTCACCCGGCTGCACGATGCCTATACCTTGGCACGCCAGGGTGCTGCCGGCACAACAGCCGAAGGCCGCGAGCGGCTTGCTCGCGAGTTCCAGCGGCAGGCCTCGAGCCAGGGCATCGCTGCACGCCTCGCGCGCATGATCACCAATCCGGCGATCGAGGAAGCCACACGCGCCAGCGAGCAGCGCCTGGCCGAGCGCACGCGCGAGGAGGAACGCGCCGAGCGCGGCCAGACGGCCGCCGCCGCCGCCGCCGAGCGCGAGCGCAATGCCGCCAACACCGCGATCATGGAGCGCGCCGAGATCCGCATGAGCCAGCTGCCGGCCAACGACGCCCGCGGCCGCGAGCGCATCGCCGGCGAGGCCGCGGCCGAGGCCGGCTATCGCACCGTGCCGCACACCATCGACCAGCAGGGCAACACGATCCGCGATCCCGATGCTGCCTTTGATCAGCGCTCGGCCGACCACGTTTATGCGCGGCTGATCGGCCCCTCGCGCGCTATCCAGCAGCAGCGCGAGCAGGCCGAGACGGCGGGGCTTGGTCAGATGAGCGTGCTCCGCATGCAGCAGATCGCCGCCGGAGAGATCGCCGCCGACGCGCCGCCTGCGTTCGAGAACACGGCGATGTTCAATACGCTGCCGCCGGAGCAATGGGGCCAGGCAAGTCGCGAGATCGCCCGCGTCCATGGCGAGCGCCTGCGCGACCTGACCGAGCTCACC